>OCVV012887856.1_pt1 | contig 40390 bp, 35 predicted proteins | sample 1539721 | NCBI WGS metagenome assembly OCVV01 (sample SAMN02144230, study PRJEB22623) | gut metagenome | biome: sheep rumen | host: Ovis aries | place: New Zealand | reverse complement strand
TTGTTGACGGCTTCTTGGTTCGTAAGGTCGGTTTGCGCAAGTTCTGCGTCAAACGCCTGCTTCACATTGTTAATAGCTTCACTCATAGTGCGGGTAAAGATAGAAAATAGACGAGAGACGAGAGACGAGAGGCGAGAGAAATTTTTATGGTTTTTGCGCGTAGCGCCATTTTTCTCTTTTATCTTTCGTCTGTAGGACCGAAGGTCCGTTCTTTCGTCTAAAAAAAGGGGGAGGTCTCCCCCCCACCTAAAGGTGGCCATGTACACTAAGGCCTAAAGGCCAAGTGTCCAAAGGTCGCCTTAGCCACGGCTCCGCCGTGTCTGCCGCTACCCCCTCTACGGGCGCTCAGTCGCCGCGCCCGTAACGCCTGGCTTCGCTTTCCCGGTAAAGTTCGTGCTTGTTATCTTGAATACGGTCACGGCGGCGGCCTGCGCGGGCGTGAATTCGAACTTGTGCGGTGCGGCGTGCATTTGCTGCGCGGAACTTGAACCGTGCGCGGCGCCTGCGGCCTGCCGTTCCATCAGGAGCGAGAGCCCGCGGCATTTCTCAGCGCTATCCTCAACGATTTCCGCCTTGCCCTGCCCGACGACGCTTGCGTAAAAGCGCCCGCTCTTGCAATAAACATCTTCGTGAATCTCGATGCGGTTCTCGACGCACATGCTAAACGCCACGTTCGGATTCTTGCGGATGCAGTCAAGCTTCTTGCCGACATGCGCGCAATGGAAGTACAATTCCAGTACACCATCCATCAAACTATACCCGAACGACATCGGAATCACGTAGGGCATGCCCGCATCCGCATCGTCCACCATCGCAATGTGGCAGGTCGTGCACTGCTCGATAATTTTTGCGATATTCTCGTCGCCTAAAACTTCTCTATCCTTGCGCCGCATTATTCCCCTAGCAAAAGCAGAGATTATGTTCCCTTGAATATTGTATAATTAATATAACTTATTCAAACTACATTCTCTCTTTCTCTTTTATAAAAGTTTGAAAATCTGAAGTTTTAGACCGCGTAAAGTACGCTTTATCCCCGTTTGGGGTGCTTTTAACTACACTCTTTTCCTTAAGGATGCCTTTCTCGGCTACACGATGTTTCCATCGCCTAAATAATTTTCATTTCTTTTGCCCTGTTGCTTTCTCAATGATGTTGCTGTTGGATTTAAAATGTAGTTGTCGTAGAATCATTTTCCTTTACAAAAAAAAGGCGTTTTTTGCCCTATCCGTTATAGGGAAGGGTAACAGATTTTTGATGAAGGAGCTTTTTTTCTAAATTGCCTTGTATGGAAAAAAGCACAGAATTCTTCAATAATTGGATGAATATGCTAATGCAGCATTCCTTGCTGCAAAGGCTGATTTTGGCCTTGTTGATTCTTGGACTCGCCAAGTTGCTTCTGTTTATTTTCAAGCGTATTATCGCCCATGCAGAGATTCGGGGCATGGATCCTGCGGCACGCCCCCTGGTCTATTCATTGGTGTCTTACACGATTTACGTGGTGACCCTCTTGCTGGTGCTCCATATTGCAGGGGTCAATACGGCGGGTCTTGTGGCTATGGTGGGTGCGGCAAGCCTTGCTATCGGTCTTGCCTTGAAGGACACCCTTTCAAACATTGCGGCAGGGCTTTTGCTCATGTTCATTCGGCCCTTCAAGGCGGGCCATTACATCGAGTGCGGCTCCATCAAGGGGAAAATCAAGGGTATCGGACTGTTCAATACTACTCTTGAAACGGTGGACGGTCTGTATGTCTCTGCTCCCAACAGCTCCCTCTGGGGGCAGCCCATCGTGAACTACAGCAAGAACGTGAGCCGCCGTCTGGAACTGAAAGTGGGTATCGGCTACGGAGACTCTACGGACAAGGCTCTTGGAATTATGCGGGAACTGGTGGAAAACGAACCTCTGTTCCTGAAAAATCCCGTACCGCAGTTCTTTGTGTCAGCCCTGGCGGACAGTTCTGTAGAGGTAGCTTTTCGGGCCTGGGTCAAGAATGCGGACTATTTCAACCTGCTTTGGAAATACACCGACGAAATTAAACGCCGCTTCGACGAAGAGGGAATAACCATTCCTTTCCCGCAGAGGACTTGCCATATTCAGGGAATTGACGGCGGAAATGTGACCAGCGTCGAAAAGTAGTGGAAATTTTTATATATTTGTCCCGCTATTGCCTGGATAGAACTATCCCCAGACCTCTATCTAGGCGCCGAAATAGCCTATCGTAAGGCCTAGAGGCCGACAGCATTCCGACACAAATCCTCGCGTAACCCGACACAGCTTCGCATCGTAAACCGACCCTTAAGGAGGTCTTCGATGACGGAAAAAACGAATGGTCAGCCAATCATTGAATTGGCTGAAAGTAAAACGCGATACACGATCAGGCAGCTTCACAAGAGCGTTGGGAATATGACTTGGTATGGATGTATCTATACCCCAGGCCAAAAGACAAAGCATATCTCGCTTGGTACCGATTCCAAGGAACTGGCGAAAAAATGGCTCACGAAGGTTCAGTTCGCCGAGCTGATGCCGCCGTCCTGGCGTAAGGAGTTCAACGATTACCCCATGAAGCGAGCCGCCGAGGAATACTTCCAGTATGTGGAGGCAGTCCATCCGGGCGTAACCTACCGTACCTATAAATCTCGGATTACGCCTTGTGTGAAGTTCATGGCCGATAACGGTGTGGTTAATCTCAGGCAGATAACCAAGGGGCTAATCCTTAAGCTGATATCGTCCTTTCCTGAACACAGGCGCATGACCATACATGAGCGGTTCCGTAGCTTTAGGCTATGGCTGCACTGGTGCGCGCAGCATTACGACCTGGGCGCCTTCGATCCATGCGAGAACGTGGTTATCAGGGTTCCTTACGACAAGGAAAATGAGGAGTCCTGGAACGAAGAGGAAATCCAGCGCATTGTGGATGCGGCGCCAGATGCCCGTTACCGGTTCTTTATAGGATTGATGTCCTTTGCCGGTTTACGTCTCAGCGAGGCTCTGCATCTGCGGACCGAGGATATCCACCAGGATACGCGCGAAATATCGCTTGTCGGCAAGGGAAACAAGTATGCGGTGGTTCCCATCAGTGACAAACTGTGGGCGCTCTACACTGCGGTGATGGAGGAATATAAGCCAGATGGACGGTTCTTTCCACCAGATAGGTTTGAACAGCATACTTCCGGCCTTGTGTCCATGTTCAAGTTTGTCCTTGGGCGTGCTGGATTATCGATTCCTAGGAAATCGATACACCACAGACTTCGGCACAGTTACTGCACCAATTTGATTCGGGCTGGGGTCGATTTGAAAACGGTGACCCGCTTGATGAGGCATTCTGACGTGCGCATCAGCCTGAACGTCTATACTCACATATCCGATGAGTCGATGCGTGAGGGAGTTAACCGCATATAGGCGCGGCTATTTGCGGCTGGAAAATGTCAATGACATTCTCCGGCCGCATTGCCATTTGTCGGACTCTTTCTATCCCTACAACTGTGTTTGGCGCCATGCAGATTTGATAGAATGTATCCCAGAAGTAGTTTACATCGCTATAATCGTCATTGTTGATGTAGCTACGCTGGGTAATTCGCGTGCAGACTGAGTGTCCAAGCTGCCTGTCGCCCAGTCCGTGCTGGTATCTTTCTATGAGATCACAGCCGCTGCGACGCAGACAGTTCGATGCAGCATCTTTGCTCTCTATACCAGTAATTCCTTTGAGTAAGGACCTGTATGTAGTAAGATCACGGTTTCTGTTGAAATTCTTGAAGATATAATCGCCATTTAGAACACCAGTACGGCGCTTTTTTCTGACATTCTCAAGAAAGTTTTGCATCAGTTTGGGGTATTGTGCCATGCGAGATGTTCCTCCCTTGGCTACCAAGACATGCATTGCTCCCTTTTCAGCATCCAAATCACACCATCGTAGATTGACAAATTCATTATACCTTAGCCCGCAAACGAGGGGGAAAAGGAACATCGCCTTAGTGCGTTCGTCAGGATAACTGTATCGGAAAATGGCCTGGATTTGCTCAGGATTAAGGAATGTCTTGGGACGGCTTCTTTTGAAGCCGAAAGTAGACCTCCATCCCTCTATCGCTTTCTTGAAACTCTGGTCTAAAAGGGATTGTTTATTTTCCTCATAACCAGAACCACTAGGGTCAGGCCTTCCATTGTACCACTTAAGCATTGTTAGCGTTGAAGCCATGATGCTACGAGCAGTGTCCCCGATTGCAACGGTTGTGTGGAGCTCATCAATGTAGGCTCTTATTATTTCCGCACGATACAGTTCTTTAATACTGGTTATGTTGTGCCGTTTGCTGAAGGGGAGAAGGTGAGCGTTTAACCGTGCTTTGATTGTCTTGATCGTGTTTTCTGTAGATTTAACCAGTTCCGTGTGCTTGCCTTGACGACATGTTTCGGCATAGCTCTCTTTGTCAGCGATGTATGCTTCTATGACGGATGCTGGGGAATCATCGTTCAGTTTTACTGCTAATGTGTTTACGATGCGGTGGGCGATTCTTTCATCTCTGAGGCCAAGTGATATTTCGCCGCACTTTTTGCGATTATCAGTAAATGCGCGGAGTCTGTAGATGCCGTGATCTTGCACCGCATATAACTTGGTGGCGCCCTTCGCCTGAGCCATAGTCCACCATTCCTGAATCTTTTCTGTGCTGGGACATGCTGTTTGTGCCATATTTATGTCCTTTTTTAATGCTAGTTGAAATTTAGTAGGGAATAATTTGAAATGCAAATCAGAGGGTAGATGCCTATAAAGGGGACTTCTAAACGCTGTGGGTGATATGAAAAATAGGGGGGAGACTTTCTGGAGCGCTATATTGACTACTACTTTCGTAGGAGATATTTATTCCCTCAGAATGTTGAGCCCCTAAAATTGTCAGGATTAAAATGGGATATCGTCAGGAATATCATGATCACAGTCATCGTCTGTTGGGACGGGGAAATGGTCGTGATCCGTGTATTGCTGGCTATGGAAGTATTCCCACATGGCAGCGATGGCTAGGTCTGTAACCTCAAGAATAGAGTTGTATTCTTGCTTGCTACCAGAATACAGCCTGTACATGCTGAGGTAGGGAATGTGCTTTCCTTTACAGAAGCATTTTTCGGCCTCGTTTGCCCAGGTATAATAGTAAACGCCGTCAGTATAAGCGATGGTATCTAGGATGTAATCATATTGATGGGATTGACGCCCGTCCTGCTGATAGACAGCCTTTAGACCAAGTTGTTGTAGGTATCCCATGAACGCAGAGTAGGATACATGGACTTTGTCTAGCAGGTTTTGAAGGTCCTGACGGCTTTGGAATATCACGTAGCCCTCATCGGGAGAGACAGAGACCAAATTGTCGAGAATGAACATGGTGGTTGCCATGCCGTAACCACGTCTCTTGTAGAGCTCGGTAGCATGGCTGGGCTGGTATTTTTCCTCGATTGAGGCGTAGTCTAGGCCGTCATTGGAATGTAATTCGATTACCATACCGGAGACCATCGATTTACCGGTCTTTTCCCACCAAGAGTCGAAATCTGCGAAATTTCGCTTGCAGAGCGTGTAGAAAGTATGGATTAAGTCCTTTTCGGTATATTCTAGTCCCAGTAACTTGCAACGGAAGTACTGGGGGATAAGCCGAAAGATCCAAGATCTGGCCACGTTGAACCTCTTGCCCTTTCTGATGGACTGTTTCTTCATCCGCGGTTCAAAGATGTCAAAGCGCTTGCCTTCAAGGAAAATCATTGGATTTATGTAGCTGCCGTCAGGATGGCGCCCCGCGGAAAGCCGATTCTCGAAAATCATGTTTGCCAACATGGCCGAATTATAGGGAATAAGTCGCCTAGTCTCTTCTTTTTCTTTAGATTTCTCTTTAGATGACGCCTTTCCCGTCTCTGGGGCATTGGGATCTACCTTTTCGATTCGAAAGCCATTCTTCTTTCGGATCTGGAAGCATCTGTAGAGTGTTCCCGGAAGAGTTTCTTCATTCATGTGCTCAAGTTGATTCTGCGGAACCCCGTAGCACCACTGAAGAAAAGAGAACTGGTGCTTATCGACCATAATCCTATCGAAACGTCCTATATGTTCTGCTAGCCGTTTAAGGACTATTTCAGACTGCACTTTGAACTCTTGGGTAGTGACAATGGGCGCCGTCAGAAACACGAATAAATGGTACCGGTACGGACGTCCAGAGCCGCCCGGAGTCCATCTGATACGGTCATTGCAGAAGGAATCGAGCTCTTCGGGCGAGATGTTCTCGTTACCGTCATTATCAAGGTCTATGACAAGAAAACGGGTCCCTAGTGGGGTAGAACCGATTCTCTTTAGGCTATGGCCTTGCTTGGTCGCTTCAATGAGTTCGTTAAAAGAGAATTCCTTGACGCCGACGGCGAATTTATTGGTGTAGGCGCTGCGGCGGACAACCGTCAATGTGGAAAGATCGTTGGGGGCTTCCTTAACGGGCTTGCCATTTTCATCCTCCTTTGGGGACTTGTGGGTGGTCCGCCAAGTGGTGTACTGCCAGGGTTCCCTGTACATTGTTAGTTCATCATCCGCATCAAGCTTTTGGGTGATTTCAGGACTTGTCTTGTTCATATTATACCTCTGTGTGATTAGTTAAGGACAAAAGTCTGACTGTCGCGAATCGGTCACGATTCGTTCCAGGAGACTTTTGTGTTGGAGTTGGTAAAAAGATGCAGGGGGCAGCTGATTATATTAAAGACCCTGCAGCTAAATGGATTACGGGAGAATCTTGGTTGTTATAGAACCATAAAATGCCTGAAAGATTTCAACAGTATCGTCATCTTTGGGACGTATAGACGATTTTTCCGAAGGGAAAACTACATTGAAGGCGTTCTTGTAATCGGCGCCTTTCATTCGGATCCTCTTGTATGAAGTGTCTGAGGTGTAAGAGAGAAGCATGTCTGATACATCATAGTCGTTTATTTGGGCTTTGGTCATGCCCTGATATACAGACTTACGAATTACTTCGTTAACAAATTTGTTCATCTGAATAAAAGGGAGGAACCTAGTATAAAATTCGGCCGGATTGAAATCCTCGAATTTGATGAAGCTGTGCTTGTCATCTTCCTTTTCCACCGTAAGAATTTGACGGTCAACCAGAAATTTCTTGTTCTGATAAGGTTCGGGATGAGAATCGGGATAGCGAATAAGAATCCTGACATCATAGCCGGGTTTCGGGATAGATACAAAAAGATGCTCGGCTTCACCGTCGCAGCCTATTTGAGACGCATATTTATTGAATGATGCGGACAGTACCGCCTCATAGTAGCTTGGCCCCTTGTACCAAATTCCCATATTTTGGTAATCAATAGAACTGAAAGGAATACCCATAAAGGAGTCCTCATTACGATTCATGGCTGATTCAATCAGCTGAATCAATTGCAGATGGAGAATGCGAGTCATGAAAAGCTCAATGTTGTATTTTAGACATTCAGCACTAAGATCTTTGACATAAGGAATGCGCCCGAATGTCATAAAATAAGACGAAGGGTCGATTGACTTGTAGGCTAATGCACTATACCAACCCTGTAGGGAATCTTGGTCAACTGCACAGGCGACAATCGTCTGCAGGATTTCAGACTCCGTTAGATTAAGGAGCTTTCCCGCATACTTCAGAAAAGCCATAAATCTCTGGGAGAGGACGATTTCGAAGAATCCATCGTCGTGACGCTGGACGGAGTCTACCTGCCAGGGGGCAAGAGTGTAGTCGTTTTTGATTTCGTTTGTGTTTGCTGTTTTCATTTTGTTTTCTCCTTTTAGAGTTTTTATCGGACTTCGGGACCTCCCGTAGGTGGGCGGCCCCTGTCCGATACTCATAAAGTAAAAATGAAAATGCGATTTTCCTATTGGGTACTGGTAATACGTAGTAAGTGGCAAAAAATAGAGAAATTATTGAAATTTCTCTATTTTTAATGTGAAATATTGTCTATATTACTTGTTCAAGTAGGAGGAAATCTTTCATGGCGGTAAGTAAATCGGTTGCGAAAAAGAGCAAACTACTGGCAGAACAAATCAGAAAAAGGGCCTGTGAAGAATTAGGCTTACCTGGTTACGGTTTGCCCTTTATTGGACCCAAGTATTCATTAGGGCGAAAACGACGGATAATGGTTGTTTACGCATATAAGGTTCAGGCTAATAAATCGGCTCTCAGGAATGCTAGTGGAACCACCTATAATGAATTCTTCTACAAGAAGGCGGAACTATTATTCAAAAAAGCTGGAAGATTAAGGGTTAACCCGTATGTCGTCGAAGATTCAGGTTTTAATCTATCTTATTTGTTAGAGAATGTTGAAAAAGGCATGACATGTGATGATGTTGTGATACATCGTTTTATTCCATACCCTAGCATAGAAGGTGTTGAGGATCAATTTCGTGATGATGTTTACAAAAAATCCGTTGATTGGTTTGTTGAGTTGTTGGACCGTTGTCAGCCGACACATGTTTTCATCATTAGACCTTATGATGTTTATCGCATGGATTCTGATTTTAGACAATATCGTAGATGTTCATTGCAGGATGTTTTCGATGAACGATATATAATCGCACTTTACGGCTCTGATGATTTTAAGTGGGAATCCTTTGTTCCTATGGATGAAGATGCTGAGTTTATTCCAGATTGCGCCTATGACTTGCTGTCGGATAAGACTTTCGCAAGGGTTGCTTTAGAAGATCCGAGATTGAAGCCCGCCTTGTATTGGAATGAAGAAAAAGTCTTATACTACGGTGTTGACAAGAATGTATCTAAGTATTTTGTGAATAATCCAGAATCCGTAAAGAAACTATTGTTAGACGAATCATGTCCTGGGAACTTGTGGCTAAAATTGATACAGCCTTTTGAAAATCTTAGATTCGGTCAAATACTATATACGCTATTGGAACGTATTCCCTGTGAAATCTATAATGAAACGGAAGATGGATTGACATCTCGTTGCAAGTGGATTTCGCAATATAACCGCTATATAAAGGGGTATAGTGAACTCTTGCAGAAAACAAGGGATATTCATGGTAGAGCAAAAATAAGGTCTCTATCAATAAATCTACAATACGCACTGCAAGGCTTAGCAGATAGAATGCGCCTTTCTTATGATTCTAAAAAGTTGGCAGAAATACGTGGATATATCGAGAAACTTTATGAAGAAACGGACAAACTGTATGCAGTTCGTCAGCCTGTTAGCCTTGTAACAAAGAGGCAGAAAATGGCTCGTTCCCGGAGTTTAGACGAGTGGAAAATAAGGGGCTCTGAAGAGCGTGAAACGGTCAAGGCGGGTGCGAATGACCCTCCAATACTATATAAGCCTAAAAAGATATCCCAAAAGCAGCTTGACCATCTTGCTCGAATTAGGAAGAAAAGATGGCCAAAGTCAACCAAGTGAGATTACTTGTGATTAGGACCGGTTATACCAGACTTAAATGTTGAGGTCCAATTTCGAAGGTTCCTTGGAAAAGACTGTTTCTCAGGGTTCATCACTAAGGACCTTCTGTAACTTGTCGCCGTATTTGGTTATATTGTAGTCGGAATTTCAATTTAGTTACCCATGCCGAAACCCAAGAAGACTAAGACTGCTAAAGGAAATGTTCTGCCCGACAAGCCTGAGTCTGCCCAGGAGCAGAAGCTGGAGAATGTGCAGAACCTGTACAATTATTTGTTCGAGGCTTGCAATATCCTTCGCGGTCCGGTTTCGCAGGACAATTTTAAGGACTATATAACACCGATTCTCTACTACAAGCGCATTTCTGATGTCTATGATGAAGAAATCGAGGCTGCGTTGGAAGAGAGCGGTGGCGATAAGGAATATGCGAGCCTGCCGGAACAGCACCGTTTCGTGATACCTGATGATTGTCATTGGAAGGATGTTCGTGACCGTTCCGAAAACCTGGGCGCCGCCATTGTTGGGGCCATGCGTGGCATCGAACTTGCGAATCCTGATACGCTGTATGGCGTTCTTTCGATGTTTTCGGCTCAGAAGTGGACCGACAAGAAATCCCTGCCGGATAGCAAGATTCGTGACCTTATCGAGCATCTGAGTACCCGTAAGCTGGGGAACAAGGATTATCCGGCTGACCTTATGGGCGATGCCTACGAAATCCTCTTGAAGAAGTTTGCTGATGACTCCAAGGCGCAAGCGGGTGAGTTCTATACGCCGCGTTCGGTGGTCAAGTTGCTGGTGCGCATTCTCGACCCTAAACCGGGTGAGACCGTCTATGACCCCGCGTGTGGTTCCGGCGGCATGCTGATTGAAGCCGTCCATCACATGCATCACGATAGCCTTTGCTGTGGCAGCATTTTCGGTCAGGAAAAGAATGTAGTGAACTCTGCCATTGCCAAGATGAACCTGTTCTTGCACGGCGCCTCCGATTTCAACATTATGCAAGGCGATACGCTGCGTTCGCCGAAGATTCTGCAAGGTGGTGAAATCGCCAAGTTTGACTGCGTTATAGCGAATCCTCCGTTCTCCCTTGAAAAATGGGGCTCGGTCGAATGGGGCTCCGACAAGTACGGTCGTAACATTTGGGGGACTCCCAGCGACTCTTGCGGTGACTATGCCTGGATTCAGCACATGATTCTGTCTATGGCACCCGGAAAAGGCCGTATGGCGGTTGTGATGCCGCAAGGCGTTCTTTTCCGAAGCACCGGTGGCGAAGGTGATATCCGTGAAAAGATGGTCAAGAGCGACCTCGTAGAGGCCGTAGTGACCCTGGGTGACAAGCTGTTTTATGGGACGGGTCTTTCTCCCTGTTTCTTGATTCTCCGTAAGCTAAAGCCGACGGAGCATAGCGCTCGAATCCTGATGATTGACGGATCCAAGATTCTGACCACGAAACGCGCCCAGAACATCCTATCCGACGAAGATGTGGACCGTCTTTACCAACTCTATATCGACTACAAGGATGTTGAGGATTACGCCAAAGTCGTTACGCTGGAAGAAGTTGCCGCGAAGTCCTATGACCTCTCGCCGAACAAGTACGTGCAATACCATAAGGAAAATGTGCGTCCGTATGCAGATGTGCTGGCCGATTTCAAGGCCGCCTATGAAGAGGTCAAGTTGCGCGAGGCTGAATTTGCTAAGCTGATGGAGGAATCGTAATGCAACACGATGGAAAAACATTCACCTCCGTTGGCAATCAGATAACCCTTGATGACCTTAAGTCGTTTCTTTGGGGTGCTGCTACGCGCCTACGCGGTCAGATTGATGCAGCTGGCTACAAGGAGTATATTTTCCCACTGCTGTTCTTCAAGCGTATTTCCGATGTATATGACGAGAAAATAGAAGAGTTCTTGCATGATAGTGGTGGGGATGTTGAATATGCCGAAATGCAAGCCGAAGACTTGACAATTCGCATTCCCGAAGGTGCTCACTGGAAAGATGTTCGCGCTGTTACCGAGAATGTGGGTCAGAGGCTTGTAGAGGCTTTTATTGCTATCGAACAGGCGAATCCCGGTGTCGAAACCGATGGACGCATCGTAGGCGGTCTGGATGGCATTTTTGGCCCGAAGGATGGCTGGACGAACAAAGCGAAGATGCCGGATGCCATCATTACGGACTTAATCGAGGAATTTAGCAAGTATAACTTGTCCCTGGCTGCTTGCCCTGCTGATGAAATGGGTCAGGCCTACGAATATTTGGTTGGAAAGTTTGCCGATGACGCTGGTAATACCGCCCAGGAATTTTACACGAACCGAACTGTCGTGACCTTGATGGCAGAAATCTTGCAGCCGAAGCCGGATGAGTCGATTTATGATCCAACATGTGGTTCCGGCGGTATGCTAGTCAAGTGCTTGAGTTTCCTCCGTGATAAGGGGGAACCTTGGCAGGGCGTGAAGGTTTTTGGTCAAGAAATCAATGCTCTGACCAGTGCAATCGCCCGTATGAACCTCTATCTGAACGGCGTCGAGGATTTCTCTGTGGTTCGCGAAGATACTTTGCGTCACCCGGCTTTTGTCGATGGTTCTAGGCTCCGTAAGTTCGATATTGTGCTGGCAAATCCGCCGTACTCCATCAAGCAATGGGATCGCGATGCGTTTATCAACGATAAATGGGGCAGAAATTTCCTTGGGGCGCCTCCTCAAGGCCGTGCTGATTATGCTTTTTTCCAGCATATCTTAGCCTCGATGGATGATAAAACTGGTCGTTGTGCGATTCTGTTCCCTCATGGGGTCTTGTTCCGCGATGAGGAACAGGATATCCGCAAGAAACTTGTCGAAATGGACCTTATAGAGTGTGTTATCGGCCTTGGACCGAACCTCTTCTACAATTCACCGATGGAAGCGTGCATTATTATATGCAAGTCGAAAAAGTTGAATAAGGCCAAGGGCAAGATTCTTATGATAAATGCCGTGAACGAGGTGGTTCGTAAGAATGCCGAAAGTATGCTGACGAACGACCATATTCAGAAGATATTGTCTGCTTATACAGCTTTTGAAACGATAGATGGCTTTAGTAAGGTTGTCTCTATTGATGAAATTGCCGAAAAGCGGTATAACCTGAACATTTCGTTGTATGCGTATAGCCAGCGTTATGCCCAAAATCAGACTTTGGATGCTGCAAGTGCTTATAATGCTTGGAAACAGTCTTCGGCGGCTCTGGCAGATGTTTATGATGGTCTAATGGACTTGTTGAATCGGTAGGTCTGTATGAAATTGAGTGAATTTGCAAAAGAATGCCGAGATACTTGGAAAGAAGACCGTAGTGGCGTTCCCGTTGTTGGTTTGGAGCATTTGGAACCTGGTGAGGTCAAGTTGTCTGCATGGGATGTGGATAGTGAAAATACCTTTACCAAGAGATTCAATAAGGGGCAAGTCCTGTTGGGTAGGCGTCGCGTGTATCTGCGTAAGGCCGTTGTTGCTCCGTTTGATGGTATTTGTTCTGGTGATATTACGGTTATTGAGGCTATCCCTGGTAAAATTTTGCCGGAATTGCTGCCGTTTGTCATTCAGAACGACGCATTCTTTGATTATGCCGAACAGGGATCCGCTGGCTCGCTTTCGCCGCGTGTGAAGTGGGAGCATCTTAAAGATTTTGAGGTGAATTTACCATCCATTGATGATCAGAAGGCACTTGCTGAAAAACTATGGGCTGCATACCGTTTGAAGGAATCCTACAAGAAACTGCTTGCTGCGACTGATGAAATGGTCAAATCGCGGTTTATCGAGATGTTTGGATCTTTGTCGAATAATGAAAAGGGATGGCCCACCGGAAAAATGGTAGACGCATGTACATACATCTCTGATGGATCGCATTATAGTCCACCTGATGATTCTGATAGCGATATTCCCATGTTGTCAGTTAAAGATATGAACCAAAGTGGGTTTGTTTACGATGATTGCAAACATTTGAGTCTTTCAGAATATGAGAAGTTGTGTCAAAATGGATGTAAACCACTGTTAAATGATGTGCTGGTGGCTAAAGATGGCAGTTATTTCAAGTACATATTCCCTCTTTTGGAAGAACGAGAACAGGCTATTTTATCGTCTATAGCGATACTTCGTCCGAATAGCTCTAAAATTAACGCTCGTTTTCTTTGTGAGTTGTTGAAATCTAAAGAAGTACTGAATATAGTGGAACAGAACTATTTGACTGGAACGGCAATTCGTAGAGTGATTCTGAAAGGATTTCGCGATTTAAAGGCCTTTTTTCCACCATTAACTCTTCAAAATGAATTTGAACGGATATACAATCAAGCCGATAAATCAGGGTTTGAACTCCGTAAATCCATCGAATCCATAGATGCCGTCATAAAGAGCTTAATCAATAACTAAAATACTGGGTCTGCGCGTTGCTTCACAACCTCGGATTTTAGTATGATAAACAATCTCATCCGCGATATTGAACAGGCGATGTTCAATACGCTCACCAACGAACAGCTTTCGCAGTTGCGGACGGTCTTGGAGTATTCGTTCCGTAACATCGAAATTGTAGAAAAACAGCCCGAAATCGAAACCGATACCAACCAGAACCTGATTGAAATGTTCATATCGGCTAAAAAGGTGGAAGGTTGCTCAGACAAGTCCATAGCCTATTATAGAAGTACACTGAACAAGGCCTTGCAAGTGATCCAAAAGAAAGTGTCGCATATATCCACCGACGATTTACGGCTCTATTTGAACACCTACCAGGTTGATAGCGGGGCCAGTAAGGTGACTGTTGATAACATTCGGCGTATTTTATCCAGCTTCTTTTCGTGGCTAGAAGAGGAAAATTACATCATCAAGAGTCCCGTTCGCCGCATTCACAAGGTTAAAATAGGCAAGACCGTCAAGGAAACCTATACTGACGAGGCTTTGGAACAGATGCGCGACCATTGCGACAACTCCCGTGACCTGGCTTTGGTAGATTTGCTGGCTTCTACGGGTATGCGCGTGGGTGAGCTTGTGAAACTGAACCGGAACGATATCGACTTTCACAATAGGGAATGTGTCGTGACGGGTAAAGGGGATAAACAGCGACGGGTTTACTTTGATGCTCGGACCAAGATCCACCTTCAAAAGTACCTCGAAGAGCGTTCTGATACGAATGAGGCTTTGTTTGTGTCGTTGTTGGCGCCTTATAACCGGCTTCAAATCAGCGGGGTAGAAATTCGGTTGCGGCAATTTGGCCGTGAACTGAACATCCCCAAGGTACACCCGCACAAGTTCCGGCGAACATTGGCTACGATGGCCATAGACAAGGGGATGCCTATTGAACAAGTTCAACACCTATTAGGCCACCAAAGCCTTGATACCACACTACAATACGCCATGGTCAACCAGAACAATGTCAAGATATCCCACCGTAAATACATCGGGTAGCAAGTCGCGGTTTATAGAGATGTTTGGTATGGAATCTACGCAGATACCTTTAGCAGATATTGTTGTTGTAAAGGATAATCTTCGCAAGCCTTTGAATGATGGTGCTCGCAGTGCTATGAGGCAAGGGGATTTGTTTCCGTATTATGGAGCTACGGGAATTGTTGATTATATCAACGATTATCTTACGAATGAAGAATTGCTTTGTATTGCAGAAGATTGTGGTGATTACGATGCTGGCGCCGCGAGTTCATATATAATTACTGGGAAAGCATGGGTTAATAATCATGCTCACCTTGTTAAGGTCATTGAGTCTGTGTGTAACATTAAATATCTGCATCAATATCTGAAAATGATGGATTTGAATCCTTACGTCAGTGGAACAACCCGAAAAAAGTTAACTCAATCCAAAATGTTACAAATACCAGTTGTATTGCCTTCTAAGGATAAACAAGATGCTTTTGTTCTGTTGACGGAGCAAGCCGATAAATCAGGGTTTATCGTTTCAAATCGCGGTTTATCGAGATGTCTAACGAAAAATATGATCATATTCGAATAGGCGATGTTTGTGATTTAGTTAATGGCAGGGCATTCAAACCGAGTGAATGGAGGTCTTTGGGGTTGCCTATAGTTCGCATTCAAAACCTAAATGATCCTTCTGCCGAATACCATTATTATGATGGCTCTGTTGAGGAGCGATTTATTATAGATAATGGTGATTTGCTTTTTTCATGGTCTGGTACACCAGGAACATCGTTTGGATCCTTTATCTGGCTTGGCGATAAGGCTATTTTGAATCAGCATATTTTTAAGGTTAAGGAAAAACCGATGATATTGCGAACATTCCTAAAGATATCGTTTGATGCGAATATTGATAGAATTATTACCAAGGCTCATGGCGGAGCGGGCTTAAAGCATATTACAAAAAGTGAACTTGAGAATATTGAAATAACATTACCGCCTTTGGAAAAGCAACAGTATTATGTTGCATTTATGGAACATGCCGATAAATCAGGGTATTTTAATTAAATTATATTGAAGCCAACGAGGAAACCACATGCCGCTCTTTAACGAAGAAAACACCGTCGAAAAGAAACTGATTGATGCCGCCAAGAAATGCGGCTGGAAATACGTCGAAGCTAAGGATGTTCCCCGTAGGCCGGATGAAGTCCTTGTGGAGGACTGGATTAGACAGGCTTTGATAAAGCTGAATCCTATTGCCGTCGAAGAGGCTGACCAGGTTATTTATAAGCTCCGTGCTGCCATTGCCAGCGGATTTACATCGGATGAACTCATTTCGGCCAATGACCGTTTCCGTAACCTTCTTTTTGAAGAGAATAGCTATCCGTTTGGCGAAAACGGCGACAACATCAACATCCGCTTCTTTAGCGATAACCCAAAGGAAAACTCCTATGTCGTGACCAACCAGTGGGAGTTCCCACGCAAAAGTAAAGAAGGTGGCAAGCGACTGGATTTAGTCTATCTTATTAATGGAATCCCCGTTGTCATCGGTGAAGCCAAGACCCCGGTCAAGCCGTCGGTAACATGGGCCGATGGCGCCACAGATATTCTAAATTATCAAAAAAGCATCCCTGAAATGTTCGTGACGAACATCCTTACTTTTGCAAGTGAAGGTAAGGAATTGCAATATGGTGGAGTCGGTTGCCCCGTTGATAAGTGGGGTCCTTGGTATGCGGACGAACAGCGTCTTCATGGGACGCTTGCCGATGTCGAACACAACTATGTGCATTTGATGACTCCAAACCGCTTGCTTGACATCTATAGGTTCTATACGGTGTTCTCTGGCACAACCAACGGATCCAAAATTAAGATTGTTTGCCGTTACCAGCAATACCTTGGTGGCGAAGCCATCGTGCAGCGTGTTTTAAGTACATATCGTAAAGGTAAAGGACCTCGTAAAGGATTGATATGGCATTTCCAGGGGTCAGGCAAGTCTTGGCTGATGGTGTTTGCCGCTCAGAAACTCCGTCGCCAAAACGAGCTCAAAGCACCTACAGTCATTATTGTCGATGACCGTATTGACCTTGAAGACCAGATTACGGGTGACTTTACTCGCGCAGAAATCCCCAATGTAGATAGCATTACCAGTAAGGAAGAGCTGGAAAAGAAGATTAAGCAGCGCAAGATTCTGATTACGACCATTTTCAAGTTTGGTGACTTGGATGCTAACGAGGTCATTGATGATCGCGATAACATCATCCTATTGATGGACGAAGCGCATAGAACGCAAGAAGGTGACCTTGGTGCCAAAATGCGTACAGCCTTGCCAAACGCTTTCTTCTTTGGTCTGACAGGTACGCCGATTAATCGAAATGACCATAATACCTTTGCCTGCTTCGGAGCCGATGAAGACAAATACGGCTATATCAGCAAGTACACTTTCCAAAACTCCATTGCCGATGGCGCAACGCTGGAACTGGATTTCAAGACTGTTCCGGTAGAAATGCACCTGGACGAAAAGAAGCTGCAAGCCGAATTTGATGCCTTGACCGACCAGGTAAGCGAAGATGACCGTAACCAACTGGTGAAGCGAACCTCTGTCGAGGCGTTCTTTACAGCTGATGAGCGCATTAATAAGGTCTGTAAGTACATTGTGAACCATTTTCGCGAATATGTGGAACCGACTGGAATGAAGGCTCAGGTGGTTGTTTACAATCGCGAATGCTGCGTGAAGTACAAAAAGGCGCTTGATGCCTTGCTGGGAACGGCTGACCAGACAACGGTTGTTATGCATACTGCTGGTGACAAGGCTGACGACTACAAGGAATATCGCCGCACCCGCGACGAAGAAAAGAAACTGCTCGACCAGTTCAGGGACCCGCTTTCGCCGCTCAAGTTTGTGGTTGTCACCTCAAAGCTCTTGACAGGATTCGACGCGCCGATTCTACAGTGCATGTATCTTGACAAACCGATGAAGAACCATACGCTGCTACAGGCGATATGCCGAACCAACCGCAAGTATAACGAAAACAAGAAATGCGGCCTGGTTGTCGATTTCGTCGGTGTCTTTGATGATGTTGCGAAGAGTCTTGCTTTCGATGAAGAAACCATCAAGACCGTCATCAAGAATCTTGATGAAGTCAAGGCTTTGATACCAACATTTGTTCAAGAATGTGTGGATTTTTTTCCTGGCGTGGATCGTACCATCGGTGGTTGGGAAGGTTTGCAAGCCGCTCAGCAATGCCTCAAGGAAGAAGGCGTAAAGACCAATTTTGCTAGACATTTTGCCCGTCTTTCGAAGGCTTGGGAAATTGTCAGCCCTGATATTTGTCTTGCTCCGTACCAACAAGATTATACCTGGCTTGCCCAAGTGTATCAGAGCGTACGACCCGTAAGTGGTGGCAACTTGATATGGACTCTGTTAGGAGCCAAGACAATCGAAATCATACATAATAGCATTGATTCCATTGACATAGGCAAATCCCTTGAAGAATTGGTTATTGATGCCGATGTGATTGATTCTGTGCTCACGGATGCCTCGAAGGTACAAAAGAAGATTGTCGAAATTGAAAGATTGCTCAAGTTGCGCCTCGGTGAACACGCTGGAGATCCGAAATACAAGGCTTTCGCCGAAAAACTCGACGAACTCCGTGCCAAGATGCAAGAAAGCCTGATTACAAGTCTTGAGTTCCTGAAGGAACTGCTAAGTTTGGCGAAGAACTTGCTTGAAGAAGAAAAGAAAGTCGAAACTCCGGATGATAAACGCGCCCAAGCCAAGGCCGCGCTTACCGAACTGTTTGAAAGCATCAAGACCCCGGAAACGCCGATTATCGTTGAACAAGTCGTGAATGACATCGACAATGAGGTGGTCAAGATTATCCGTCAGTTCAATGATGCCTTCAAAAGCGTAACTGCCCGCCGTGAAGTCAAGCAGAAGCTCCGCTCAATTCTTTGGTTGAAGTACAAAATCAAGGATAACGATGTATTCGAAAAGGCGTACCAGTACATTGAAATGTATTACTAAGGAGATTGGGTATGTCTAAGCAGCATATACTGGTTAAACTCGGATGGGAACGCTATGATGCACCCAAGGAGGGTCAAATACATTTTGTAGAAGATGTAGAGGCGAATGCACTATTGAATGATTTGAAGAGCTTTCCTCATGCGTTTGTTCTTGCTTGTTGTATGGACCGCCAAATGAAAGCGGAAGCAGCCTGGATGATTCCCTATAAAATATGTCAGATTTTGGGGGATTTTTCAATGAAAACATTGGCGACAAAAACGAAATCGGATTATGTCAAGGCGTTTAGAAAGTATAAAATGCATCGATTTACTGATAATATGGGGATAGTTTTTTACGAAGCTGTCCAACGAATACACCAGGAGTATGCGGATGATGCCAGTAATATTTGGAATGATAAACCCAGTAGTGCGTCGGTTGTTTATCGTTTCCTGGAGTTTTATGGAGTCGGCATAAAAATAGCCACAATGGCGACCAATATTTTGGCACGAGATTTTAAGATACATTTTTCCGACTATTATTCGATAGATGTCTCGCCAGATGTCCATGTGCGTAGAGTGATGTATCGTATGGGATTGGTGGATAAGGACGCTAGTAACGATAAAATTATTTATAAAGCAAGGGAATTGAGTCCCGATTTCCCAGGTGTAATTGATTTTTCTTTATGGCTGCTTGGACGAACTACTTGCAAAGCTGGTAAAGCAGATTGCGAAAATTGTATGGTAAAGAAAGCTTGCCCTCGATGCAAATAGCTGTACCTTGTTCACAGGACAATATGAAAAAGATCATGGATGAAGATGAGGAACTGGAAAGTTATCTTGCTGATATAGAAGATGTTGTAAACGGTCGTATGGTTGATATGAACCATGCGGAATATATGTACAAGGTTATTGATGCGGTTTGTGAGCTCGAAGAATCTCTTGAGTGGATCCATCGCAACGATGTTGAGCTACGCAAGGCGATAAATGGAAGAAGCATCAAGGAACTAGATGAGATGATTTGTTCTATCAAACGTATGAAATCCAAGATTGATAGCTATTTTGAAGAATGATGGTGCTATGGTTGTAATAGAACGAGCTTTGAGAAATTACCTTGTAAACCCGAATGATCTAGATCTTGGCTTTGCCATGGCTCGTTTAGCTGAATTAGCCAAAGAATGCTGCCGAGAACGGGGCTGTTCTGCGAAAAGGACAACTGAGGTACTGGTAAAAACTTTTTTTAATGACTTGAAAATTGGGAACTGGCCTTCCGTCCTTGAAGGAACATTCGAACCGAATTTCAAAGATAAAATGGATATTATTCTAAAGAAGAAAAACGGCGATGTACACAAGGTCGCTGAATTGATGGTCAAGCAGTGTCTTGATACCGTAAAAAGGAATATGGGCGTGGGTGAGAGACACCCACACCTTTAGTTTTATTCCTTGGCCAATTTGTAGAAGGTACACTTGGTAAGATTGGTACGTTTCATCGCTTCGACGGCGGTGATTCTACCGGTTTTCCAATCCAAAAAGACTTCAGTCCAGTTTTCAGGTTTCTTTATGTTGGGCCTACCAAATTTAACACCCTTAGCTTTAGCACAATCGATGCCTTGTCGCTGACGTTTGATTATCGATTCGCGTTCTTTTTGGGCCACGTATGAGAGAATCTGTAATACCAAATCTGAAATAAATTTTCCGTCAAGGTTCTTTTCACCAGAGACTCGCGTATTTAACAGGGGCATGTCAATTACTTGAATGTCCGCCTTAAGAGTGGATGTGATGTACTGCCATTGCTCTTTCACTTCATCGTAGTTTCTTCCGAGACGGTCTAGGCTCAGGATTACCAACAGGTCACCCTCGTGCAAGACTGGTAGTGTATTTTCTGTGCCGACTAGGCTCAGATAAGCCCTTCTGTCGAAATTTTTACCACTTGCCTTATCGCAAAAGATGTATCGGTCATCTTTGACGAATGGACGGAGAGCTTCTAGCTGTCTGTCAAGGTTTTGCTCGGTGCTGCTGACTCTTGCATAGGCGTATGTTTCGCTCATTTTATCCTCGTTTTGGGTTGAAATGTGGTATGGAATAAATAGACGTCTGGAATGAAAAAGCTCATCTTTATAAACGTCTGTAAATTCTTAATGGGTCTTTGTAAACGTGGTCTATTAAGGTATACTTTTTCAAACTATTTTTATGGTTGAAATGTTGATGAAATCGTGTCATTGATTAAATAAAAAAATGGGGCAGTCCCGCTTAGACTGCCCCAGTACCGTTGCTATGCCTCCTTGCTGTATGTGTATTCCTCGTTATCTTCGTTCCAACTCCATTTGCCGCTACTGGTAGCAGAGTTAAGCCATTCAATGACATTTTCTCGCCATCCGTCATCGACCCAAATACTCGCATTGGGGTAGTCGTGGATGTTTTCAACACTCTCGATCTGGTAACAACATTCCTCGGCGAATGTGACCGGATCTACAATGCCGAGAATGTTGCTTACGTTGCTTTCGCTTTCGGTAATTTCTAGAAATTCCCTTGCCGCGATTGGCTTGTTTTCTTCGTTAATGAGCCAATGCCAGAGAGGCCTTGAAATCATATTGTCGCAAAATTTTTGGCTATAAAATTGGCCCTGTTCTTCGTAGCCGTAAGCCTTGATTGCTACATCGGGATACAATCGAGCGAGTCGGGTGTAGAACATATCAGGTGGTGCCCAGGGGGTGTCGAACGTAAAGACCAACTTGCCATCGGACATGCTGACGTCGGTACATGACGCATCCCACTTACAACCCCAATAATCACAACGCCATCTGTACCAGTCGAAGATTTCACCACAGTGGTTTATTATGCCAGTCTGGTAGTCAGGATTGCTTCGGTCTTCCGGGACGAATTGGTTGAATGAAAGAACCACTGGTTTCTGAGTGTCGCTACAGAGGAGCGGTTTCCCGTCTTTGAAAGGCTGAGCCTTTTTCTTGATGGCGACGAGTGTTTTGGCGGGACCTGTGATGACCATTTCATTGTTTACCCAATTAGGCATGATTATCTCCTTGGTTGTATTAGTTGGATAACGGGGTAGGGCAGCCCCGCTACAGGGATGCCAGTATGCCGTTTGTGTGCGCTTTCCTGTTGGCACAATGCCCTGTTTTTTTGCTTGAGTTGTGCTATTACGTAAGCAAACCGTGATGCTTATTACGCATTTTCGGATATAATTATTTTTATACAATCGTTTCAATACGATAACATATAAACTGTGTAATGGCTTATAAGAGTACGTCTCTTAGTAGGCGTACATCGCTTGGATTGGTTCGGAAAAAAAGTTTGAAAATCTTATAAACTGTATATGGCGTATCGGAGATGTTAGCATGGTTATGATCAAGCGATACGCCTCATATGTAATACCAAAAAACGAGTGGGTGGAAAGTGAAAGCTGCTGGTTCAACGAATGCTCCACGATCTGCCCACTTGTTTTTTTTATTCGGTTTCGCCCAGTATAAAGCGTACAGCCTTTTCTGCTCTGGTGGCGGCAATAACAACCATATTGGTGTCTTTTTTCAATGTTTCGAGCCAATTTTGGATGTAGGCGGCGTTTTGCTTGAGTGTCTTGGAGCTATCTATCCCCAAATGATGGAGTAAGAATGCTGAGCCCATCTCGGCGACCAGTTCTTCTCGCGAATATTTCTGAGAACCAAATAAATCATCTCGATCTCGCGAATTGAATCTGTTAAGCCGCTTTTCGGCACCGGTGCTGTGTACCGATTCATGAGCCAAAACAGAATAATATCCTTCTGCGGTGCGGAAATTGGTAATTTCAGGGATGTTAATGTAATCGTATTTTACAGAATAATATGACTCGTTTTTCCGGTGGATGAGGTTGATTTTTTCTCGGTTAAGGTACTGGTGGAATGTATTCTCTGCTTGCTTGATGGGGGATGCGGTTGAGTTTGATGCCTTGGGTTGCCAGCGAGGCTGTATTCCGTCGCAATCCGCAATCTTGAATACGACAAAGGAACGTAAGTATGGTACTTGTTTCTTGATAATTTCACCATCCTTATTTGTTTCTGTTTTTTCGATAGTCTTCCAGAGATAGATTTTCCTCCCCTTGCTGTTTTTTTTCAGATGGCCGCCTTGCTCTTGTATTTGACGCCATGTTATGTATTCGCCAGCTTCGTCGCCCAGAAGCATTTGGTTTAGGATCGAATATGGACGGCCAGTAGCGTAGCTGATAACCGATTGCGCGCCGAACCATGGCTTAGTCCATGGAATCTGTCCTTGTTGCAACTGAGAAATGATTTGGTTTGTTATTTCTTCGTAGGCTTTATTCATTTCCTTATCCTCCGTGTCATAGACTTGATAACGCTCAGGTGCAGTCCCGACCTGGTGGCGCCAGTCATTCATATACGGAGTCAAAAAAATCACCCTACGCCTCTACGTAGGGTGATTCGTTGTTTTGGATTAGATTGTCTTTATCGGCCGGCGACGCGCTTCTTCGTAGGTCGGTAGATGATGGGTTGCTTAGTCATTGGATACCTCCGCACCTATAGCACGTTGGTAGTGTTCCAGTACCACAGTTTCAATGTGCTCTCGGACGGCTCTTGTAATGGGACAGCATACCGACCGGAAGTCATCGCCCTTATAGAACGGGTCCGTTGGGTAGCCAACGAATAGACCATTTGCTCCGTCAGTAACTCGTAAACCTCTAATCTGGATGGCGTCGTTAAGAACGATGCTAGCCATTGCTTTTATACTGCCAAGCGATGGCGCATCCTTGAATGGAAAAACCTGACAGTCTGTCACTTGCAGGTTTGTCTGCGTTTCCATCTTGAGTATGTGGGCGATGAGGTCCGCTTTTTTCATTGTTTTGTAGTTCATGGCGTTTGTCCTTGGTTGAGTTGTTTCCCGTATCAAGAGTATATGGCTCTAGGACAGTCCCGCAGTGATATAGCCAGTACCAATTCGCCTTAAATAAAAAAAGGGGCTGTACCAGCCCCCAGTTCTTAGCAATGTTCCAAGGGATCGTATTCCCTGGCATCATAGGAACAGACGTAGCGGCATTCAGCGAAGAGAGTCCCGCCCTTGACGATGTGTTTGGGACGGCTCTTGTAGGACTTACGTTCTAGCACTTCCTGAATATGATGGTCCACTACCTTGCGGACCTTACGAGTTACGACCCAGCCGAGTACGCCTGCCATGACAGCGTGGCATGTATAAGATGGGGTTGATTCGTCGAGGAATGGATTCTTTGCCTTGCTAAATCGCTTCCAGCGAGTTTGCGTTAGCTTCTTGTCAGACCATGTTTCCACGCTAACAGATGAACACCCATCTCGTTCGCAAGGCGTTTGGCTCTGCCAGTAAGCCCTGAAATCCTCGGTGTAGTATCCTGGGCGACTCAAAACATCGTGATTTTCTCGTGTGATACCGTAATGCATGTTGTCATCTCCTTGGTTGGGTTGGTTTCCGTATCAAGAGTATAGATGGCCAAGGCAGTCCCGCCGTATCGTAACCAGTTACTAGGTGGGCGCGGAATTGTTTCTGGGGTAAATCGCCGTAGGGGGGGGTAGGTAGCTGATTCTGCCTGTTGTCTACAGGGGGTTGGAACTACATTGGATGGAAAAAGCTAAATCCCTACGAAGAACCACATTTATGTTTGACTACAAATGACTCATCTCTAATCTGGTCAGAGAAACCTGGGGGGGGGGGTATAAGTAAAGGTCTCCCGCACTATGCTGGAGACCTTTACTATACCCAGGCCGCGACTCGAACGCGGATATCATCCTTAGGAGGGACGTATTCTATCCCGTTGAATTACCTAGGCGAGCGGGCGTAATATAGTAAAAAAGTACCGGTTATTTAGACAATGGCTGGGTTACCAAATGTTGTGCAATTTTTTAACACGCGAAATCGGAAAAAATCGAACACCCGACTCGAACACTAACAGTGCTGATTGAAAGGGTTGCTTTTAGAGCGCGTGCTATAGAAAGAATCAAGCGGCTCTAGGGATAGACTTGGATTTTAGATTGCAGTCTTTTTTGTCATTCGAACTTGACAAAGGCTTGTTTTAATGCTAATTTCGAACTCGCTGATAGAACGCGGCTGAATGCATAGGTGTTCGAAATCTTTGCTGAGGCCTTGTACTGTCTAGCACAACGAGATGCAGGCTGTTCGAAAAGTGTTCGAAACACCGACACAGACCACGACACGGATGCCGACACATGGCATGATGCAGAAGTGGCGAAATTGGTGTTTTTGAGCGAAAAAGCGAAGTTCTGTGTTCGATGTGCGGTATATGTTCTGTTGCCTGGATAGTTCAGCTGGATAGAACGGGTCCCTCCTAAGGATCAAACTCGCGTTCGAATCGCGATCCGGGTATAGAAAAGGCTCCGAGGAAACTCGGGGCCTTTTGCTTATAAACCGCTGAATCCCACAAAGATGTTGTCGCTGAGGAAGGGGAGGAACCCGAGAACCACCACCGCGCAAGACAGCAAGATGATGACGCCACGTTGCCTGCGGGTAAGGCGCAGGGGGTTCAGGTGTCCGTCGGGTTCATCGACCCAGGCGCTCTTGACCAGTTGCAGGTAGTAGAACAGGGCGAGCACGTTGTTCAGCACCGCAAAGGCGATAAGCATGTAGTGCCCGGTGGTAGCCCCGCTGAAGAACAGGTGGAACTTGCCGAAGAACCCGGCAAGAGGCGGGATTCCCGCCAGGCTGAACATGGAAATGGCAAGTGCAATGGCAAGGCTCGGGTTCTGCTTGGAAAGTCCCCGCAGGGAGTCGAAGATTTCTTCACGGTGGTGACCGATAATGCCGAACACGAAGAAGGCCAGGTAGTTGGACACCGCATACACGAACAGGTAGTAGATGATGGCGGTTTTCGCCATGGCTGCAGTACCGAGGAGGGCCACCATGATGTAGCCCGCCTGTGCGATGGAGCTGTAGGCCATGAACCGGCGGAGCCTGTACTGCTTGAGCGCACCCAGGTTACCTACAAAGAGGGTGACGCCAGCAAGCAGGGCGATGAGGGGGGCAATCTGCTCCTGCACAGGTGCAAGAGGCCCGTAGACCAGCACCACCAGGAAAGCGATGGCAGTAGCCTTGGAGGTCACGGAAAGCACCGCCGTTACGGGAGTGGGAGCGCCTTCGTAAACGTCGGGAGCCCAGGTGTAGAAGGGGAACAGGGTGAGCTTGAAACCGATGCCGCAGAAGAGGAACAGCACCGCAATCCACAAGAGCGGGGAAGTCCCGGCGGCCACGGCATTGTGGATGGCGTCGAAATGCAGGCTCCCGGCAAAACCGTAGAGGTAGCTGAAGCCGAACAGCTCGAAGGCGGTGGCCACGGACCCCATCAAGATGTACTTGGTGGCGGCCTCGGAACCTAGCTGGTCCTGCTTGTTCCAGGCGGTCAGGGCGTACATGGGGATGGTGGCGATTTCAAGACCCAAGAAGAAGGTGATGGTGTCGCAGGCGCTCACTACCGTCACGCCGCCGAAAGTGGCAAAGGCGATAGCCCCGATGAATTCCGCAATCTGGTGCATTTGGGGCTTGCCGGCGGCGGCATGCATAAAGTAGTCCTTGGAAAACCACATGCCGAGAATGGCGGAAACCACCAGTACTTCGCGCATGAACACGCCAAAGTCGTCCACTCGCCAGTTGCAGATAAAGAACCGGCCCTCGCCTCCAGCCAGCGGGATAAAGTTCAGCAGCATGAAGATGAGCAGGAACCCGATGTTGGCGATACGCCAGGGAACGTTGGATTTGGCGTCGCAGAAAAGCCTGCTCCCGATGACAATGAAGGGGAACAGCAGCAATAGCAGGTCGGGGATGATAAAGTTAGGTATGGACATAATAATTCGGAGTTCAGAATTCGGATTTCGGAATTAGTGATGAAATTTTAAACCTCATATCTAAAACCTATTAAATATAGGCGCAATGCTCAGGTCAAGCATGTCGGCAAAAGGCCCGGGGAAAATACCGATCAACAGCAGGCAGAAAACCAGCACCACGATGACCAGCTTTTCGCGGAAGCAACCGTCGGTAAGCGTCTGGAACTTGGCGGGCATGGGGCCGTGGAGCATACGGTTGGCCGTCTGCAGGATATACACCGCCGTGGTGGTGATGGAAAGGATGGCTAGGACGGTGACGATACGGGTGAGGGTGGAATCCTGCTGGAAAGCCCCGATAAAGATGGTGCTTTCGGCAATGAACCCGCTGAAACCGGGCAGGCCAAGGCCCGCAAAGCCCGCAATCACAAAACCGACACCCAGGAAAGGCATCTTTTTCATGATGCCGCCCATTTCCGTGATGTCGCGGGTATGGGTGCGCTCGTAAATCATGCCGATGGTGGCGAAGAAGAGCCCCGTCAAGAACCCGTGGGAAATCATCTGGAGGCTAGCACCCCGGAGCCCCACCGGTGTGAGGGCCGCAAGGCCCAAGAAGATAAGGCCCAGGTGGCTGATGGAACTGTAGGCGGTAATGTATTTGAGGTCCTTGTGGCGTATGGCGATAAAGGGGCCGAGCACCACGTTGAAGATGAGCAGGGCCACCACGTAGGGGAGCCAAATCTTGGCGGCCTCAGGCATCAGGAACATGGCAAAGCGAAGGCATCCGTAGGCGCCCATCTTCATCATGACGCCTGCCGCCAGCATGGAGACGGCGGTAGGGGCTGCGGAGTGGCCGTCGGGGCTCCAGAAGTGGAAGGGGAACAGGGAAGAGCTGACCGCAAAGCCCATGAACATCAGGGGGAATGCCCACATCTGGAAATCCATGGGGAGAGTCACCTTTGAAATTTCCATGAGGCTCCAGCTGCCCGTGCCGCTTTCGAAGTAGAGCCCGAACAGGGTGGCAAGAATCATGGAAGAGCCGAAGGCGAGGGTCAAGGTCAGTTTTTTGCCGCCGTAATCCCTGCGGCCGCTTCCGTAGCAGGCGATCATCAGGTACATGCACAGGGCTTCCATTTCGTAGAACACGAAGAACAGCACCAAATCGAAACTCATGTACACGCCATAGACGCTTGTGGCCAAAAGCTGGATCAGGGCGAAGAACACCTTCTGGTTACCCTTGATCTTGTAGCTTACCAGCACGCCCGCCCAAACGATAAAGGCGGTGAGGGCAAGGAGCAGCATGTTGAGGCCGTCGGCCCCTACAATATAGTGGGCGTTGAAAGCATTAAGCCAGGGAATGTCGGTAAAGAACCGTAGTGCAAAGGGGGTGGAGGCCGGGTCGGCTGGGGCTGCACCCAGGGCGAAAACGCGGTAGGTAAGCACGCAGACCACAAGGAGCACGAAACTGACGGATGCCGTATGGACCGTTCGGAGCGCACGCTCGCAGGTAGCGGGAATCGGGATGCAGGCGAGCACCGTCAAAAGGGGAATGACCCAAATCAGATTAAAGAGTACAGTTTCCATAAGCGCCTACAGTGGCAACCCTCCGATAAAGCGCCAGAGCAGAAGCCCGACGATAAGGGTTCCGAGGTAAAAGGGAAGGTAGCCCGCCTGGGCGGTGCGTACCAGGTCGCCCAGCTTGTGGGTGAACCAGACCGTAAAGGCGAGGATTTCTTCGATAATGTAGTCCTGGATAAAGCGGGCCGTGGCGGCCACACCTCCGAAAATAAACTGCCGCACCACGGCGTAGTAGATTTCGTCGAAGTAGAACTTGTGGTAGATGACCTTGTAGATTGGACCGCGGTTGATGTCGTCCAGGGCCCGGGCAATGTTGGATTTGGGCCGCCCGTACATAAACCAGGCGAGGGCAAGAGCCACCACCGCAACCGCTACGGCCACTACGGGAATCCAGCTTGCGTGGGAAAGCTTGACCAGGGTGGGAACGTGGAGCTTGCCCACTACGAAGAATTTTTCGAAGATGCTCTTGCCCAAGAGACCGCTCAAGAGTGCCGGCACGGCCAGGACCACGATGGGAAGCGTCATGGCAAAATCTTCGTGGACATGTCCCGCCTTGACGCCTTCGTGACGGGGCGCCCCGTGGAAGGCCAAGAAGAACAGCCTGAACATGTAGAAGGTGGTAAGCCCGCTAGTCAGGAGGGCAAGGCCGAACACCACGTAGTGGTGGCTCTGGAACGCCGCCAGGATGATTTCGTCCTTGGAGAAGAATCCGGAGAAGGGCGGAATGCCGGAAATGGCGAGAACGGAAATAAGGCAGCACCAGTAGGTCCAGGGCATTTTCTTGCGGAGGCCGCCCATGGCGTCCAAGTCGTTGGTATGGACCTGGTGGATTAGGGAGCCCGCAATCAGGAACAGGCTGCACTTGAAGAAGGCGTGGGTAAAGATGTGGAAGGTGGAGGCTGTCCAGCCCGTTGCCACCACCACCTGGCCGATCTTGCAGACGCCCAGGGCAAACATCATGTAGCCCAGCTGCGAAAGGGTGGAGTAGGCGAGAATCCGCTTGATGTCTTTCTGGGTGCAGGCGATGACCGCCGCAAAGACCATGGTGAATGCTCCTACCACCATAATCAGCTTCAAGGTGTTGTCGCAGATGGCGAAGAAGGGGAAAAGCCTTGCCACCAGATACACGCCCGCCACCACCATGGTGGCGCTGTGGATGATGGAGCTGACCGGGGTCGGGCCTTCCATGGCGTTAGGAAGCCAGATATGCATGGGGAACATGGCGGATTTTCCCCAGCCGCCGGTGAAAATCATCACGGAGCCCAGCACCAGGGCCTCTGCCTTGGTAACGGTGCAAATCCCGAGATTGATGGTCTCGCCCTTGAAGGCGTGGAGGCTCAAGTCGTTCAGAGTAGAAAAGTCGAAACTGCCCACAACGTAGCTTACCAGCACTATGCCGAACAAGAAGAAGCTGTCGGCAAAGCGGGTGAGGATAAAGGCCTGCTTGGAGGCGCTCACCGCCGAGGGCTTGTGGTACCAGAACCCGATGAGCAGGTAGCTGGAAACGCCCACCAGTTCCCAGAAGATGAACATCTGGAAAAGGTTGGTGGCGACCACCAGGCCAAGCATGCTGAAGCTGAACAGGGAAAGCAGGCTGAAGAACCGCCCTGCGGAAGGGTCTTCCCGCATGTAGCCCACGCTGTAGATGTTCACCATGAAACTGATGAAGGTCACTACCACAAGCATCATCAGCGAAAGCGGGTCGATGAGCATGCCGATGGTGGCGGCGAGGTTTCCTGCAAAGGTGAGGAAGTCGTGCTGGAAAAGGACGGTCTTGTTCGGGGCGAAATCCGAGGTGAAGTAATGCACCGCCAATGTGGCTGCACACACGAAGGCAATGCCGTTACAGGCGATGGCGAGAGCCGCTGCCGCCTTGTGGCACTTGTTGCCCAGGAAAAGCCCGTTCACCACGAAGGTGAGCAGGGGCAATGCCAGAATCAAATAACCGAGGGTCATATCGTTAATCATGCAAGTCCCTCAACTGGTCGGCGTCAAGGCTGTGGTGCCTGCGGTACATGGTGACGATAATGGCAAGGGCGATTGCCATTTCGCAGGCGGTAACGGCGATGACGAAAATACTGAACAGGGCGCCCGCGGTAGAGTCCTGGGCGGTAAAGTAGGCAAAAGAAATAAAGTTGATGTTGGCGGCGTTCAGCATGAGCTCGATGGAAATGAGCATGCCAATCAGGTGGCGGCGGCGCATCAGGCCCCACACGCCAATGCCAAAGAGCAAGAAGGCGAGAATTAGGCAGTTCATCAGGTTCATTGCTTCACCTCCTTTTCCTTTTCTACCTCGTCCTTTGTCTTGCGGGCGATGGTGATGGCGCAGATAAGGGTCATCAAAAGCAAGATGCTAACCACCTCGAAGGGGATGATAAAGCTGTCCTGGGTGTAACCCAGAAGGCGCATGGCAAAGTTTTGCAGACTGGAATAGTCCGGAGCCGAAGCCACCGCACCGCTGGAAAGTTCCGGCATGGGCAGCAGGCACTTGACCATCACGAACACGAAGGCGATAGACAGGGCGAAGGCGGCAAAGACTCTCGGAATCTTGGTGGCAAAGGCGTCTTCGCCCAGGTGACTGGTAAGAAGTATGGTAAACACCACGAAAATCACCACGCCGCCGATATAGACCATCACCTGGGCGAGAGCGATAAATTCCGCATGCAACAGCAGGTAGAGGATGGCGGTAGTCACGAAGGAGAAAATCAGGAACACTGCGCTCTGCAAGATGTTCTTGACAGCAACGGTAAAGACCGCCGTCACGAGCATGACGATGGCCACGGCGTAAAAGGCGATATCCATTCCCCCGTGGGGAAACGACAGCGCTAGTTCTGGAAGCTGAAGGCCTGGAAACATTATCCCTGTCCCTCCTTCTTGTTGAGAATCATTTCAAGAGTATTGGGGTCGGTAGTGGCCACCTCGAAATCCTGGTTCATGCGGATAGCCCCGAAGGGGCAGGCCTCCACGCAGAGCCCGCACTGAGTGCAGCTGGCAAAGTGATAAACATAACGGCCCAGCACCTTTTTGCCGGCGATGTTCTTGGTGGAAAGCACGTTGATGGAAGCGTTGGGGCAGGCACGCTCGCACATGCCGCAAGCGGTGCAGTGATTGTTGCCGTCGGCGTCTTCGATCATTTCCAGGCGGCCGCGGTAGCGGGGGTGCATCTTGAGGGTCTTCCGATTTTCGGGATACTGCTCGGTAACGATGCGTCTTGGGTCTATAAAATACTTGAAGGTCACGGACAGCCCGCACAACAGGCTCCAGGGGCCTGTGATGCAGCGCTTCAGGTAACGCTTGATATACGGAATGAATGAACTACTCTCTTGCATAAAACAATCCTAACCACTAATCGCTATCCACGCCGCTCCTGCCGTGAGCAGCACCAGGTTCACTGGCAACAGGAACTTCCATTCGAAATCCATGAGTTGGTCCACGCGGGGGCGCACAAAGGTCCAGCGCACCATCATGTAGCACCAGATCATGAAGAACACCTTCCCGAAGAACCACACCAGGCCAGGCACCATGTTCAGCACGTTATCCACAGGAGCAAAGCCGATACAGGGGGCATGGAATCCGCCCAAGAAACAGGTGGTGGCCAGAGCCGAGTTGGTGACCAGGGCGATGTATTCGGCCAGGTAGAACATGGCGAAGGGCGTACCATTGTATTCGGTGTGGTAGCCGCCGGTGAGTTCCTGCTCCGCTTCGGCGATATCGAAGGGGGCGCGGTTCATTTCGGCGGTGCTGGAAATGAAGAACAGAATGAAGGCAATAAAGCCCAGCACGGGAATCTTGAAAATCCACCAGTCAAAAACCGTTCCCTGCTGGCTCATGGTGATGTCCATCAGGTTGGTAGATCCGGAAATCATCACCACGAACAGAAGGATCATGGCGAAGGAAATCTCGTAACTGATAATCTGGGCGCCGCTACGGAGTGCCCCCAGCAAGGAATACTTGTTGTTGCTGCTCCAGCCGCCCAGCAAAATGCCCAGCACGCCGAAACCGTTCACCGCGATAATCAGGGGAATGCCCATGGAGACGTCGGCCACCACTAGGTCCTTGCTGAAGGGAATCAGGGCACAAACCATGAAGGGGGCAATCAGCACGATCATGGGTGCCGTGTAGAACATCAGCTTGTCTGCACCACTGGGGGCATAGACTTCCTTGAAGAGCATCTTGAGCACGTCGGCGATGGTCTGCATAGTACCGTGCCATCCCAGGCGCATGGGGCCAAGACGGCACTGCACGTGGGCGCAGACCTTGCGTTCCATGTAGATGAGAATAGGGGCAGAACCGATGTTCACGGCGCAGACCGCGATGATGCAGATGACGGCGTTAATCAAGAAGGCGACAACGCTGTCCAAGGTCTCGGACTGGAAGGCTACAGGCAGGTAGGCAGTCACCTGGGGAACCAGGTTCCTTACAAAATCGCCGATAGGATTGGTAACGGAAGGGACAAACATAAACTACCTGTCAATTTCGGGAATCACGGGGTCCAAGGTGGCAAGAATGGTCACCAGGTCCGAAATCTTGTGGCCCTGGACCATCTTGTTGAGGGCCGCGATGTGGGGGAAACTTGGACCGCGTGTGTGTATGCGGTAGGGCTTCTCGCCGGTAGTGGCGGCTACTACGTAGGTGGCGTAGAGCCCCTTGGCGGTCTCGATTTCGCTGTAGTAGCGGCCCACCGGCAAACGCACCGGCTTTTCTTTGGAGCGCCAAGGCCCTTCGGTGGGGAACCGATCAATGCACTGCCGGAGGATTTTCATGGACTCGTGGATTTCGGCGATACGCACCGTGTAACGGTCGTAGCAGTCCCCGTTGTAGGTCACGGGAACTTCGAAATCGAAGGAGTCGTAGATGCTGTAGGGGTTCGCCCGGCGCACGTCAAAGTTTACGCCGCTGGCCCTGAGCACAGGACCGGAGCATCCGTAGGCGATGGCGTCTTCCTTGGAGAGGATGCCGATACCCTTGCTGCGTTCCAGAACAATGATGTTCTTGGAAAGGAACCGCTCGTAGTCCTTCATGGTGCCGTCCATGTGGTCCAAAAACGCCTTGACCCGCGGGATAAACGTGTCGGGCACGTCGTAGCGACTTCCGCCCGGCCTGAAGAAATTGGTGGTAAGTCTGGAGCCTGTCACCTCTTCCAAGATGTCGTGGATCATCTCGCGTTCCTTGAAACCGTACAGCAGGCAGGTCTGTCCGCCCAGGTCGCCGCCAAAGCAGGCGAAGAACACCAGGTGGCTCGCAATACGGCCCAGTTCCTGCAGCATCACGCGGATATATTCCGCCTTCTCGGGAACGCCGATGTTCATGCCCTTCTCGAGGGCGATGACCACACCCAGGTTGTTCTGGATGGCGGTAAGGTAGTCCTGACGGTCGGAAAGGGCGATGTACTGCAGGTAACTCATGGATTCGGCCTGCTTTTCCATGCCGCGATGGATATAGCCGAAATGGGGAACCAGCTCTACGATGGTCTCGCCGTCCATGCGGAGGGCGAGGCGCAGGGCCCCGTGGGTACTGGGGTGCTGGGGACCCATGTTGATGAAAAATTCTTCGGTGTTGGTTTCACGCTGGATGCGGAATCCCGGAGGAAGCATTCCTGTCATACGGGCCTCCTGATCATTTCCGGGTGGGTAAAGTCCTTGCGCAGGGGGTAGCCTACGAAGTCGTCGTCCAAGAAGATTCGGCGCTGGTCGGGGTGGCCCACGAAATCGATGCCGAACATGTCGTAGACTTCGCGTTCCTTGAATTCTGCCGCTGGATACAGGTGGCTGATGCTGGGGGCGTGGGCAAGGAGCGCCGTGGCCCGCTGCTCTTCGGGAATGGAAAAGTCCTTTTTCAGTTGCAGGCAGAGGAACAGCTTGTGTCCGTGTTCCATGCTGCGGAACTGGGACACCACGTCAAAATGGTCGTCGTAGTCGATACCAACGATGTCGATGAGGTAGTCCATCTTGAGGCAGGCCTCATCCTTGATGAATTCCACCATGGGCAGGTAGTCTTCGGGGGTGACCATCACTTCTAGCGGTCGGTCCGCCGGCATGGCGGCCACCACGTCTTCCACAGGGTCTTCGCTGTGGGTATGCACCGTTACCGCCGGGAATTTTTCCTTCAGCTTTGCGTAGATGTCGGACTGGGTGAGCCCCATGCGCTTGAAGGGGACACGTTCCACTTCGGGAAAGTCTTCTTTCTTGATGCGGATGGGCTTGAAACTGGACTTGTAGTCGGGATTTTCTTCCTTGAACTTGGCCCTGGCTTCTGCCATTTCTTCGTCTTTCATCTCTTCCAGGGCGGCCCAGGTCTTGGCGGCTTCGCGGTAGCGGTCCATGGTGGACACGTCCTTGGGTTCGCCGACCTGCCAGGGGTTACGGCAGGTTTCCTTCAGGATTTTTTCACGGAGGGTCAGAAGCCCGTGGAAAAGGGCCTCGGGCCTGGGCGGACATCCGGGGACGAATACATCTACGGGAATCAGGTTCTGGGCGCCACGGACTACGGAGTAGTTGTCGTAGATGAAGGGGCCGCCGCTGATGGTGCAGGCGCCCATGGCGATGGCGTACTTGGGGCCAGGAATCTGCTCCCACAGCATCTGGATGGCAGGCGCCATGCGGCGGGTGATGGTTCCCGCCAAAATAAACAGGTCCGCCTGCCTAGGTGAACTGCGGAATACTTCACTTCCGAATCGGGCGATGTCGTAGCGGGCCATGGAACTGCTCATCATCTCGATGGCGCAGCAGCTGGTGCCGTAGGTCAAGGGCCAAATGGAATTTGCACGGGCCCAGTTCACCACGTAGTCGATGGCGTTTACCACGTACTTACCGCCCGGAATAGGGTCCAGGATTTTTGGAGCTAAATTGATTATTCCCATTTCAGGATTCCTTTTTTCCAGGCGTAGGCGAGGCCGGAAACGAGAATGGCCATAAATATCACAAGGTCAATGATAACGACCGCAGGGGCGAGGGGCGTGTTCCCTGCCATGATTTCCTTGAAGTTCATGAGCACGGGATACAGGAACAAAGCTTCGATGTCGAATACCAGGAACAAAAGCGCGAACAGGTAGTAGCCCACCTTGAACTGGATACGGGCGTTTCCGATGGTCTGCATGCCGCATTCGTAGGGGGCCATCTTGTTCTTGGTGTTCTTGGTACGGTAGCCCAGCAAAAGCCCGGTGACGGTAGCCGCCGCGGCGATGAAGGCACCCAAGAAGAGGAATATAGATAAGATGATGTATTCGGACATGGTTTTAGTAGTTAGTAATCAGTTGTCAGTGTCTTCGGTTTCAAGATTTCCTTCTCTAATGTCTCATAACTCAATACTCACAACTCGCAACTTCTCTTAGTAGAAATTCTGTAACTCCTGTATCGTTCCAAAGAGGGTGTTGCCTATCTGGAACCGTTCAACGATATGCTTTACCAGCTCCCGGAATTCCTTGATGGTGGCAAGGGACATGGCCGAAAGCTTTTCCTGGATAGAACTGACGAATCCCTTGTCCACCGGTTGCGCTTTCATGCCCTGCATGTTTATGCCCCAGTCGTGGAGCATCTTGTCGGTGTCGATTCGGGCGATGATATAGTGGGTGGTAGAAAGCAGTTCCCGCAGAAAGTGCACCAGGAAGATTTCTTCTTGCAGGATGCCCCAGCGCTTGTCCTTGGAATACAGCGTGGCCTCTTCGGCCTTGCCGTAAAAGATGGCGGCCTGGGCGTATTCCAGGCAAGTGGTAATCAGGCGCTCGTAGTGCTTGATTTCTTGCTGCAGGTGGGCGAACCATTCTTCGTCGAACTTGCCACCGGTGGTGCCGTTATAGTCGTTGGGCAACAGCGCCCTGAAGGCGTAATAGACCTCTTCGTAGTAGCGGTTCCGCATGCGGCAGTTGAAGGCCCTGTTCTTCAGGGTGTAGTCGCTATGGTGCAGGGGCGTCATCATGATTTTTTAACCTCCCGCACGCCGCTAATCTGCTGGATCTTGTAGGTGACGGAATCCACCTGCTCCTTGCGGAAGGCCTTGAATTCCATACGGATCCTGCCGGAGGACTGCTTGCTCACGACGCTCATCTGGTCCAGGAACAGGTTTTCGTCCTTGATGACCTTCAGCACGTCGAAGGTAATGTTCTTGCGGTTGTCCGTTTCCACGATCAGGTGGGTGGTGAAGGGCTCCGAAAGGTCCGGGCTCCATTGCACCGGAATCTGCTGTTCTACGGGGAAATCCTTGAGACAGGGGCACTTGAGGGAGTGCACCTCGATACCCACCTGTGGCCGCATGATTCCCACAATCTTGTCGCCGGGAACGGGCCCGCAGCAGCTGGCGAAATGCACCACCAGGTTGGTCTCCTGGCCGATTTCCAGGGGCATGTCGTCTTGGACGGGGCTCTTCTTGTCCTTGTTGAAGGTGGGGAAGAACCGGAGGGCCGAAGCTTCCTTGGAAATGTTCTCGCCGCCGTTCAAGAAACGGTGGATGTCCTGCAGGGGGAGTTCTCCCTGGCCCAGCCGTTCGTAGAAGGTCTCGATGTTCGGCGTGCCGAAATGCTTTGCGGTACTTTCGTCCGAAGGATACTGGTCCTTTTCCATCTTGGAGACCCGCAGTTCACGGGTCCAGATTTCACGGCCCAGGTCTCTGGCCTGTTGCTGCATGCTGGTCTTCATCCACTTGCGCAGTTCCTGTTTGGCCTTGGTGGTGGTCACCATCTCCAGCCATTCCGGGCTGGGCTCCTGGGTGGGGCTTTTCAGCACCTGGATGGTGGCCCCGTGGGGCACGGGCTTGTCCAGGCTTACCACTTCGTCGTTGATGCGGGCCCCTATGCAGTGGAGGCCGAGCTCCGTATGTACGGCAAAGGCAAAGTCCAGCACGATAGCCCCGTCGGGCAGTTCGATGGAGTTTCCCTTGGGGGTGAACACCACGATTCCCTCGGGTTTCAGGTCCACCTTCAAAAAGTCCAGGTATTCGCGGCTGTCCGAAATTTCGGACTGGAGCTTGACCATGTGGTCTAGCCAGGCCAGTTCTTCGCCTTCGTGCTGGGTTTCCAGCTTGTAGGCCCAGTGGGCGGCAAAGCCCTTCTCTGCCGTCAGGTCCATGTCCTTGGTGCGAATTTGGACCTCCACCATCTTGTTTTCGGGCCCGATGACCGTGGTATGGATACTCTGGTAAAGGTTTGGCTTCGGGGTGGCGATGTAGTCCTTGAAGCGGCTTTGGAGGGGCGGCCACAGGTTGTGGACATAGCCCAGGGCCAGGTAGCATTCGGGAATGGTATCCACGATAATGCGGATGGCGAAGATATCGAAGATGTCCTCGAATTCGCAGCCCCGTGCAATCATCTTGTTGTAGATGCTGTAAATGTTCTTGGTGCGGCCCTGGATGGTGCAGTCGAAATCTTCTAGGGCGAGCTTGATCTGCAAGGGCCCGATGACGGATTGGATGTATTTTTCCCGGGCTTCCTTGTTCTCGATAAGGGCGTCCACCAGTTTCTGGTACTCTACCGGGTTCACGTACTTGAAACTCAGGTCTTCCAGCTCCGTCTTGAGCTTGTACAGGCCGAACCGGTGGGTGAGGGGTACGTAGATGTCCAGGGTCTCCTGGGCGATGATTTTCCGCTTTTCGGGCTTCATGTACTGCATGGTCCGCATGTTGTGGATGCGGTCTGCTATCTTGATCATGATGACCCGGGGGTCTTTCGCCATGGCGGTGATGAGCTTGCGGTAGGTTTCCGCCTTGCGGGCGGTCTTGCTCTCTTGCTGGGCGGCGGTAATTTTTGTGACGGCGTCCACCATAAAGGCGGTATCGTCGCCGAATTTTTCAGAAATCTCGCTTAGGGTGTGGGGCGTGTCCTCTACCACGTCGTGGAGCAGTCCGGCAAGCACCGTGGCCTGGTCCTGTTTCAGGTCCGCAAGGATCTTGGCCACCTCGTAGGGGTGCTCGGTATAGGGCATGCCGCTCTTGCGGTATTGGCCGCTGTGTGCCTCTGCTATAAAGACAATGGCGTTCTCCAGAATCTCACGGTTCAGGGCGGGATTCTTCTTGATAAGCACGTCCACGATGTGCTTCTGGTTGGATGTCAGCTCTTGTACTGCCATTATCTACAATTTATTATAAAATTTGGCAGAAAAACGGCAATTTTGGGAATATAAGCCAAAAATAAGGTTTTCTAAATAGAATAGCGGCCGGGATGCTAAATTAGAATATCCAGTAGTTGGCGCCCAGCTTGAAAGACAGGTCTTTTGCACCGCTTAGGTCTATAAACTTGCCCTTGGAATCGGGATAGAGCTCGGTTAGCCCAAAGCCAATTCGCAGGTCTACACCAAGCTTGTCCATGACATAATAGCCGCCGCCTACGGCAACACTCAAACCGAAAGAAGTCTGCTCCACAGTTTCGGGAACAGAATGCGTCGTGGTTCCGCCAGATACCTTGTCCGCCACTTTGGCCTTGAGAGACACATCGCTACTCAAATTGAGGCCCAATTGCGGGCCGATATAGGCATAAAATTTCGGGGTGGCATTGGCTCTGACAAGCAATGGTATTTCCAAGTCCATCTGGCTAAATTCACGTTCGCCCAAATCATCGTCCTGGGAGTAACTTGCATAGCGGAACAAAAGTTCTGGCGTGAAATGAATCAGGGAAGAAATTTCGTAACGGCCGACAGCACCCAATTCCAAATCAATTCCACCCGGATTTTCGTCGTTCTCGCCACCGGACCAGTCATCTTCCAAGCCCCAGATCATGCCGTAACCGACCGCCAAACGGGCACCCAACCCAATTGCAGGCGCGCTTGTTTTGGAACCGGCCTCTCCGGATTCTTGTGCCAAGGCGAACGCCCCTGCACATAGGACTGCCATTACGGATGTTAGAATTTTATTCATCATTTTCTCCTCGTTAAAATTTTTGCTATTGGGCGACAGGTCTCGTCTATCTGTTGGCAAGACGTGCCGAAAAAATCTCGAAGTCCTCCGGCGTGGTAAGCTTGTCGTTCATGGCGTTCCCCTGCACAATAAAGACGCTTTCGCCAAAGAATTCCAGAATGCTGGCCTCGTCGGTGGGCGTAAAATCCAGCGGTTCGCGGTCAATTCGACCATACAAGCTTTTCAAGAGCGAAACGGATGCGGCCTGTGGTGTCTGGGCGAGCCAGACCTTCTTGCGGTCGATGGTCTTTTCCACCTTGCCGTCTTCGGCCACCTTGATGGTGTCAACAGCGGGTTTTGCCACTAGACAGGCCCCTTTTTCTACCAGGGTCTTGCATACGTTTTCGATAATATCTTTAGAAACGAAAGGCCTTGCCACATCGTGGACCAGCACGAATTCCGCCTGGTCAGAAAGGGCGTTCACACCGTTTCGTACCGATTGCCAACGTTCCGCTCCACCGACGACAAGGGTTAGTTTACTCAGGGTCTCGGCTGGCAAGGTTTTGGAAAGGCCCGATTCTCCATAAATCTGTTTTTCGAAATAATCCTTCCAGTCGGCGGGTACGGCCATCACCACCTGGCCGATTTCGTCCATGCTAAGGAAGGTTTCCAGGCAGTAGAAATAGACCGGCTTGCCGTTTAGCTGCATCAGCTGTTTGGGGATGGTTCCACCCATCCGTTTTCCGATGCCACCTGCCGGGAGCACGGCGGCAAATCTACCCTTGAAAGAATCACTCATAACGTGAGAAAGTTAGTAAATATCTATCTTTGGGCTCGTATGAATACCAAAATTTACTATACCCTCACAGACGAATCGCCGTTCCTGGCGACCCAATCCCTGCTCCCCATCGTGCGCGGTTTTGCTAAGGCCGCCGATATCGATGTGGAAACCAAGAACATCTCGCTGCCGGGCCGCATTCTGGCTGCTTTCGGCAAGGCGAGCGACGACCTAGACTTTTTGGGTAAGCTTACGCTTGAACCGGATGCAAACATCATCAAGCTCCCGAACATTTCGGCTTCTGTGCCGCAACTCAAGGCCGCCATCGCCGAACTCCAGAAAAACGGCTTTGATGTGCCCGACTATCCGGACGCTCCGGCTACTGAAGAAGAAAAGGCAATCCGCGCGAAGTACGACAAGGTAAAGGGTTCCGCCGTGAACCCGGTGCTCCGCCAGGGCAACTCCGACCGCCGCGCCCCCAAGGCAGTGAAGAACTTTGCCCGCAACAACCCGCACAGCAATGGCAACTGGAACACCTCCGTGAAGACTCACGTGGCGAGCATGCAGGCCGACGACTTTTACGGCAACGAAAAGTCCATCACCATGGCCGATGCCGACACGTTCAAGATTGAATTTGTCAATGAAGCAGGCGAAGTCACG
>OCVV012834825.1_pt1 | contig 40409 bp, 50 predicted proteins | sample 1539721 | NCBI WGS metagenome assembly OCVV01 (sample SAMN02144230, study PRJEB22623) | gut metagenome | biome: sheep rumen | host: Ovis aries | place: New Zealand | reverse complement strand
AGTTCGGCAGCCGTTGGGCGCTGATTTAAAGAAATCATTTTTGCAATATGACTTTTAAGAGTCATTAGTTCAGCAACTAAGCCCTCCAGAACTCTTACATTTTCTAATGAGCATTTTTCCCTGTCATTAAGAAACCACGAGCCTTTTTTAGTAGTTGGCATGTCTGAAAATTTTGCTATACCATGATGATAATATAGCTTCCCGAAAATGTTACGGTTTCCTCGATTGGCAGGTATTGTTTCATCTTTTAGTTGTTTAAAATCAATAAACTTTGCTTCATCTATTAAAATGAAGTCAAAACTTTGAGAATTAGATGTGCCTTTTCGGTCTTGACTAACGATAGTGGCTACTGATCCATTATAGAAAGACAAAGTGTTTTCCCAATTCATCGGTCTAATAACAGGTTCCTTCCAGCCCCATGCTTTTGCAGGCTTCTTGCCCCAAGCATAGTGAACGTTTTCTACAAGTCCCCATCGACGAAGATGGATGTCCCATGAAGGAATAATGTTCGTCCACATTCTTTTTGAATTTGGTCCGACGAGGGCAGTATTGCTGCCTGGCATTCCTTCTGCATTCCTTCGCAAGATAGAGGCAGCAATCAGTCCTTTACCGATACCTCTTCCACCCACCATCGTCATGTTTTTAGTATTGAGAGCGAGCATGTATGCTTGCGCCTGATTAAGATATTGTTGAAGATTCTTCATCGTTCTTATTAGCTATTCTCTTAGTTATTTCTTTCTCTTTTACTTCGATGGCATCTACCATTTCTACTATATCTGCATCTTCTGCAATGTCTTGCAAATTAGAATGAGAGAATTTTGCTATTAGTTCGTTCATTACACTTCGGACATTTGGTATAGGCTTAAACCCTAAGACAGACACGTCAAAAGTAAACACCAGTTTAGGAATTTCATTATAATTCCTGTCTTTCTCGTCATCTTTATCAAGTTTGTTATACTTTCCGTATTGCTGCGCAAGTTTTGCAATAGCTGTCGCATCTTCATTGTGAAGTGCAATTTGATATGCCTCCATTATCATATTGTTAAAGCGCCATCGATGCCATTCTTTCGTGCATTGCTGTAGATTACCGATTATTGCATGTAAGATTTCAAGGTCTTCGTATGCCTTTCTCTTACTTATCGGTTTGCCGTCTGACGACAGATAGTTGCCTTGAATATAATCGATATATTCCCTATCTTTTTTTAATGGATTTCGTAGGATGTAGTTGTATATATCACGAAGTCGAATGAGCCTTGAAATAACCTGAGGGCTTACATTCCTTGCTTTTAATTCATCGACGGGCAGCATTAAGTTGTCGGCGTATATGTCAATATTGAATTTCATTCTATACTGTTTATTGCTTTTCTCAGAAATGATACTGCTGCGTCAAGCGCTGATGGAGAGCCAACATCTGCAAGACGAAGTGTTTGCTCATGTATTTTTCGTGCTTGTTCTGCCAAAACACGACGATACAATTTACCGATTTCGCTCCATTTGTTTTGAAAAGAAGCGAGTTTTTCTTCATCTAAATTTAGGATTGAGCAAATTTGTTCGGGAGTCAGAAGAAGTGCCGCAAGTTCTTCAATTTTTGCTAATGATTCCTTTTCCATTTGTCAAATTGAGCTCAGTTGAGTATTTTTTAGTTATATCATCAAATTGTTGCACCAAGACATCGTAAACTTTTCGGTCGGTACATATAAGAGTACTTTCGGCTCGTGCACCGTAGGTTTGATTTTGCGACGACACCACAGCTATTGCCATGTTTTCATTTTTAAGAAGCATTAATTTTGAGTGATTTTGTCCCAAGAAAACATGATCGAAACAAGATATGAGTAGCCTCTCCAGTTGAAGTGTCTTTCTTGCTGCACGAATGTCAAGCAAAATGGAAGCCTGTCTTATCAAGCCTTTCTTTCTTAATAAATAAAATCCATTCAAGAATGCTTCACTGGTACTATAACTACTAACCAGAACGTCTGCATTGCCAGTTTGTGCCAACAACCAGTGAAGCAAGCCGAGAGAATGTACCCCTTGCCCGAAATACGCCTGGATTGGCGTATCTCGAACAGGGGAAAGAATCTCTTTTATGCTTTTATGTTTCGGCATCTTTCTCAGGAATAATAATACCGAGTTCTTTCAGCTTTTTGACAGTGTCATTTTTCAATTTCTGTTCTAAGCTGTACAAAACATCTACAGCCTTTTGAATAGACTGCAAAGATTTCTCGGTATGTTTATCCTTTGATAAACCTCGAGATATTGCTGTCCTTGATTTCTGAATAAGTCTGACGTTGTCCGAAACAGTTTCTTCCATTGATTTCTCTACTGTCGGGGTTTCTTCCGGCTTTTTAAAAGAATCATACAGTTCATAGTCTGCTCGAATCTCTGAATCTACTTTCCGAAGTTGATAGCAAAGTTCATTGCCGTCGCATGGAGCATAGCCATCCTGCTGTATCATTGAAGAAAGTTGTGCGTGCATAGCCCTCATTCTTTTCCATCTTTCGGCGTTTTTCTCCCAGATAGCTTTGATTTCGTCAGGGAGCTCGTCATGGTCTTCGCGAAGACCACGAACGTCAACGATAGGTACCGCTGGAGTCTCCTCACTGTCTTGCTCAACAGTGCAAGGCGCAACGGAAAGACTTTCCTCAACACTCTTTACCGTTTCTGAGTTAAACTTTTCCACGTCAGCCGAAGTCAGACCACGCTGCCTGATTTCGTAGTATTTTTTTAATTCAGAGCGAACCCACTTCAGCATGTACGTTGGTCGTCTCATTGCCGAGTTATAGATTCCACGAGAACGGTTAGGGCTTACCTTCAGGAGAAGGAGAGCGCCTTCTTTTATTTCATCTTCTGTTGGATTTTCCAACTGAAGGAAATTGTAAATTTTTGCGTTTAGAATAAAGTCCATATTTTTTACTTTAAAGGGCAGACAAGGCTACATGCCGAGTCCGCCCGTGAAACAAATATTATGAAAGCACTCTTTATCAAGGATTACTCTTTACCTCTCCATCTGAACAGTCGAGATATGTAGTCGCTGACAATGGCAATTTGCCCTTGTATGTAGGAACCGGACACTCATCGTAGCACTGTATAGCAAATGTTGAAGTGATTGCACCAGTTGCTTCCGCTGATGTGTCGCCGGACGGAGACGTATTACACATGAATTCTTCGTTGCCGAGAACGCAAAACTCTCCTGAACGATTCTGATAGACATACACAATATCGTCATTTACAGCCTGGCGTCCAAAGCCTTTCACTTCGTCGCTCTGTCCGGAAACGATAGCGTTTGCCTGATTATTAAACAGCTTAGAGCCGTTTTCACCGACTGTTTCAAACGTAACATTCGATGCTTCATCTTTCAAGTCGATAAACTGAAAGAAATTGTCGGCTGCTAACTGAAAATCGCCTTTTAAGACAGCGAGGCTTTTCATTTCTGTAGCATCTTCGTCGCCAATATTCGGAAGTTTCGGAAACTTCACAATGGCTGCCTTGTTAATATAATAAAGGCGTCGACGAATACCCGGCAAGTTCTTCTTGCCCGGACATGCTTCTATACTGTTATATAAAGATTTTACATCACAACTCATTTTCGTATGATTTTAAATTTTAGACATTTTTATTCTGAAAGGTCAGCGACGAACAGGTTTTCCTTCTTGATAGAACGTACCTGCTCGCCATAGATGCCGGCATAAGCAAAGGTACAAGACCATGGATCATAGCTACCAATATAAGGAGCGTTCTGCTGATACATGATATCGGTACCAAGCAAGAAATTCTGCTTAACAGAGACCTTAATGTAATTTGACCCAGCCATATTGTCCAGAACAGCAAAACGGCAAGCGCCGTTAGAGCCCTCCAAAAAATCTTTGTCGAAGCTCGTGTTGTAAGGAAGCGAGCCATGACGTGCCTGATAATCGTCAACATAGAAATCGTAAACTTCAGGAGAGATATACATCATGGTACTGCGGTTGCGTTTTTTCAGCATTTTGTCCGCCTTGCGCCATATTGCCTTCAAAACCTCTGTCGCATTCGTTTCGTCGATAGTACCTACCTTCATGTAGTTTCCCTTTGCTTCAGCAATGGTACCGCCTGCAACCTCAGTACCGATGATAGTGTCGAAAGAGTCGAATAAGTCGGCTGTAGTTTTGCCGGCTTTGTTACGCTTACCACCAACAAAAACAACCTCATCAATATGCTGTCCTATCTTTGCAGCAAAGAGGGCAACGAGTTTTCGGGCAATTTCACCCTTACTGATTTCTTCACCCATAGCAATACTTTCGCCCCAAACAGAATGAAGCAGTGGCATCGGATCAAAGTCTTTTGCACAGTTTCCAGGATATACAACAAGAGTTCTGCCTTCTATTGAATAGTCTGCTTTGTCTCTGTTCTTTGTACTCCAAGGTGCAAGCTGAGCATCGCCGTCAAGTTCACCGAAGGTAATCTGATTTCTGACACCAGGAAGTATTGTTATGTATTTAGCCGTCTGGTCTTGGAGAACCTGGAACGGAACCTGCGCGAGCTCGCGAGAAATCTGCTGGGCAGACTCTTCAAGGAATTCTGGCGTGATGACGCTCGCTAATTCATCAACGGTCATTTCTTTAATATTTGCCATTTTAAAGAAGTTTTTTTACGCTGTTGTACAATTCTTTACTGTTAACTGGAGAATCAGTGGTAGCAGAAGAAACTGCTGGCTTGCGAGTGCTTTCGCTGCCTGCTTCTGCCTTAAATTTGTCAAATTCGTCTTGCAGGGCTTTCAGCTGGTTTTCTATCTTAGTCTTTTCGTCGCGAAGATTTTTTAATTCTTCGTCGTTGGAAGACTTGCGATTTTCTGCAAGAGCACTGTCAATGGTCTGCACCTGTTCTTCTGACAGGAGCAGACCGTCCTCGGAAACTGTAACGCCTTCTACATTGAGGAGTTCGTTAACATTAACATAGTCTTTTTTCATAACGTCATTTATAATAGTGGTTTCTTCTTTTGCATCAGTATGCTTATCAAACAAGTTTTTAATTCGCAGGAGCAAATTGCTGTCCCTCCTTTCATCTTCAATGACAGCTGGAAGACCAAAATGGTTCACAACGTTTGCGTAAGCGTTTCTTATATTCTTTACGTGGGACTTGGTTTCATCGTTATCTATGATGTTGTCAACGAGACCAAATTCTTTTGCTTCTTCCGGACTTAACCATTTTTCTTTGCTCATTAGCTCAAGATTTTCTTCGAGCGTCTTTTTGTTCCTGCAAGAATAAACACTTGCAAGACACTTGTCTATGGTATCGAGATTTTCACGCTGAGACTGAAAGTCTTTTATAATTTCGTCAAGTTTTTCTTTGTTTGCACTCGTCCATAAGCTTATAGTTTTATTAGAATTATGAATTAGCATTAGAGACCCACGCATAATGTTGACACTCTTGGCTTTCATGCAGAGTACCGTTGCTATACTTGCCGTCATTCCGACTATAAACATATTACACTTGCCATGCTCTGCTATATATTCCATTATTGTCAAACCATCGGCAATATAACCTCCAGGAGACGTAACAACGATATTTACATCTTGTTCTTTATGCCTGTCAAGGAAAGACTTTACCATTTCCGGAGTTGTTCCTCGTTGACCGCTCCACCAGTCGTAGCTAACTCCGATTGTGCCAGTGATACAAAAATCAAATTTCATAGATAAATCATATTTTGCACAAAAGTATATTTCTCGATTTTAAGAGCAAAATACACTATTATACAATTAGCAAAGGCGGCAACGTCGACTTCCATGTTATCGTAAAGTTTTTAAGATAACTGTTTGTTGGTTTGTCGGGAAATGGGTCAGATTCCTTTATAATAGGATATGGACGATATTTTGTTCCCACAAGAAATTGCTGTCCGTCAAGCTGTGTCAGCCGAAAAGCAAGTTTTCTCCCAAGCGAGAGTTCTTTGTCGCTCGACTTGAAAGAAACATTGACTGTATATGTTTTGCTGTTGTTATCGACAGTATCATCAATAGTGCATGATACTAAATCGAAATTTGCAATCTCTTTAAAAACTGTAGACGGAGATAAACGACATTTGTCGTTTGGCAAAATATACATTTCTGAAAGGTCAGAACAATTTGTATATTCTATTGTTTTGATGTGAACGAATTTGAACATAGTCTAACTAACTTGTATTTGTTTGAAAAAAATATTATATTTTATGGAATACAAAAAGTTGCTTTTTAAATTATTTTAAGGATTTTCATGTTTATATCCTCTACTGATATTTATGCCTACTTTCTTCCTGTAGGCATCTTTTATTCTTTGGAACTTCATCCGGAGATTGTCGTAGTTGTTGTTCTGCATACTGATACCGTTGGCATCCATCCAGTCGAGTACCAGTTTGGAAAGCTGAACGCTCCGTGTGCCTATATCTGTGAGGTCCTCCCACATTTGCATCACGAAGATGTCATCTATGGCTTCGGCAATAGCTGCCTTGCCATGTATTGACACATAGTTATATACCTCAGGCTTCTTACTTTTGCTGCCCATTAAGCAGATAGCAAGCTCGCCTGGTTGTTTGGTTTCAGGGGCGACACCCTCTGGGCGTCGGCGACTGAAATGCCGAATGACGTTGTTCAGATTTGTCGAACTCGGAAAAACCGCCGGACTACCAAAATGGTGCTGACACCATTCCAACTCGTATAACGGCAATTTGACGTAAATAAGGATATTGCTCATGTTAAAAACGTTTAGTTATGCAAATATACGGAAAATTCTAAAATAAAATAGACTTTATATAAAAAAAATAGTCACATGTATATACAAAATCCTGCACACACTGCACACAAATGCACACAAATTCTTATCTTCCTGTATATCAAATACTTATCTATATTTATAATTGTGTGCAAAATAAAAAACTTGTGTGCAAAACGTGTTTTTTGTGTGCAAAACGAGCCTTTGTGTGCAAAATGTGTGCATGTGTGTGCAGTTTGTGTGCAAAAATTTAGAGCGTATTATTTGCGTTAAGTGTTTGATTTTAAACACATTACACGTTTGTGTGCTTTTGTGTGCATGTGTGTGCAAAATATTATTCGCGCGCGCGTGCGCGACAAAGGGAGGCAGAAAGGTTGCTCATTTTATGTAAAAAAAAGAGGCAGACTCTTTCGCCTGCCTCTCGGGTCCAATCCACTCCAAGCACCTTAGTAAGGTGCATCGCCGCCCGTTTTGAAAAGAGATGGCTCTCTTTTCTCTTTGAAATATTGCTTTTCGGCTGCATCCTCGCCGTTCTCTATCATTTCAGCATGTTCTTCTGATACCGATTCCAAGTTCAAGTCAAATTTGTCATGCAGCGTCGCATAGTCAAAGCACATGCACCGGTCAAACTTACATAGTTCTACGGCTTTGCCATCCTGCCTTACTTCTGTTAGAGGTACACCGTTCTGATATACTTTCCATCGCTCACTGTTTTTCATTCCCAGATATGCCCCGCTGGTCGTGAGGTAATAGCGGATTGAGTCTTTGGACATGACGGTGTCGCCTTGTTGCTTTGCCACTCGCTTATACTGTCCGATGAAATGGTTAAGGCGGAGCATAAGAACGGGCGTGAGCGTTTTGTATTCGCGCTCTGTTCGGTCGGTCTTCAGGGTCTTGACGTATTTCACCTTGAAATCACTTTCGGCGTAGATCATACCTTCTTCGTATAGGTATGTCATTGCATTCCAAAGGTTGCCAAGCTCGTTGTTAGATATAACTTCTGAATTTTGCCGTTTAATTCCTTCTATGCAAATTTGCTTTATTTCATCGTATGTCCAGGGCATACATAGTCGCTCATGGAGTGCCTTGTATGTCGAAAGCAGAATGACCCAGTTGCGCCAGAGACGATCTTCTACCTGTATGTTTTCTATTATATCGTAAACTTCGTTTGTTACTTCATTGTAAGTTTCGTAGAAGGTGCTTTCAAATGCTTTCCTGTGGCTTAGTATCTGCTGCGTCAGATGCTGCAAGCCAAGTTTCCTTATATTTACGAGGTGGTTGTATTTATCTTTTGCTTCTCTGTCATGCACTGTGGTGTCGAAAGTCAGATATATCATCCTCGAGAACATTGCTATGTCGAGTGTCGGCATCTCCTGTCCGCCGACAATGACACCACAGTCTACGGGTGTCTTTTCTACCTGTTTACCCCTGTCCATGTCGAGCCTCGAACGTCCGACACCGTCGTAGGCTCCTTTTATTATTTCTACATATCTCGGATCAAGGGTGTTTTTATACTCGTCGAGGTGCACCAGCGCGTTACATGTCTGAGCAAGAATTTGAGACAGTCCGGGAGGTGTGGTGTTTTTTAAGTTTATAGGATCGTCATCTATTGTAAAAAAATGCATCAACGTAATTCCTAACTGACTCTTTCCGCTTCCTTTAGGTCCGAACAGGTTTAACAACGGGAAGTTTGTTGTGTACGATGTAATGATGTCGCGGAACATCGATGCGAACAAATAGCATAGTCCTATTTTCGCGTTGTCGCCAAACACGTCTGACATCATGCCGGCAAAAGCAGGTAATGTAATGCTGCTGTGTCCTTCTGGCATGATGAATTTTCTTTCAAAGGAAAAGTAACTCGTATCTTCGGCGTAGACTTCACTTGCACCCTGAAGATAGTAATTGTCGAGCTTCTTGTCTACATCGTTTAGATGGACTATTCCCATATTGTCTGCAGGGTACCATTCGTCATCGTATATGCACCCGTTGCCAAAAGCCCAGAAACCACGCTTTTGCCAGCCGTACTGACGTATGCGGATGGCTGTACCTGTATTGCTGAACAAATATTTTTTTAGCTTCTTCAGTTCTTCTACGTTGGCAAGCCAAAGGAAGTTACCTACCGATTCAACCTTAACCATGAATTTCGGCAGCGAAACAAGTTCTTCTGCTTTCAGTTCAAGAACACGCGTTACTCCGTCTACGTTCGTTATCTCATAGAGACGCTTGGAGTCGTCGACGCCCATAACATGAAACAAAGGACGCATTTTGAAGTTGCTCCATTGCTTTTCGTTGCCTTCGTCATTGCTCCAGTAGCAGTTCTTTTCCTCATAAAAACCGTACATGCGAAGGTCTATTCCGCTGCGGCGAGAACTCTTTTTTGCTTTTTCTTCCTCTCTGATACGCTTGGCGTCATTGAGGGCATTCTTCCACAGGTTCTTGTGTCCATACAGTCCGGAGAGAGCATCGAGCAAACTGTTTCGGGTAAACTCGTCCCGTTCTAACAGCAATACCTGGCAAATTTCCCTTACACTGTCGCTCTTGGCTGTGTCGGTCTGGTCTTCGTTATAGATATGCCTGGCAAGCCAAATAACGAAATCTTCGCTTTTGATTTCATCTATCTGGCTTTTATTGCTAAAGAAACTGTCGGCATCTTGTTTGTGCTCGTTGCCGTCTTCATCTACTCTCGGAGGTATTTCTTTGACACAGACACGGAAGCCGGCTTCCATTGCAAGCCTGCCGTTCTTTTTTGCAGCCTCAATGCCTGGCACATCCTGATCCGGAATGAAGCATAGCTGGCAGTGATAGCGTTTCAACAGTTGCAGCTGTTCTTTTGTGAAGGCTGTACCGAGTGGAGCAATGGTGTTCGTGGCGCCTATCTCTTGCATCTTGATAACGTCAGGTGCACCTTCTACGACATAGAATAGTTCCTGGCGGGCGCCTTCTTTCTGTGCAGTGTCAAGTCCGAACAGATGATAACCCTTATTGTAGAAGAAACTATCGGCGCCGTTCATGTATTTCGAGCCTTTTTCTTTATGCTCGTCCATCGTCCGTGCAGTATAACTGATGACTCTGCCGTATTTGTCCCTTATAGGGATCATCAGCCGGTCATTGTAAAAACCGTAATCATTGCCACGCTCACTGGTGCTGATAAGACGAAGTTCTTTCATCAGCTCTATGCTAAGACCGGTCTTCTTGGCAAAGAAAATAATGTCTTGCCATTCTTTCGGTGCATAGCCGATACCGCGCTCTTCAACTTCTTCCTCGCCCCATCGGGCAACAGCGTAGCCATAGGCTGCCTTTGCTTCTGGTGTGTCAGCGTGAAGGCAGTCGACGAAATGGCGCTGAACATGCTCGTAGATGATGTAAGCACTTTCTTTCTTGCGCTGTGCTGCCAGTTCTTCTGCCGATGGCGTGTGATCTTCTTCTTCCTCTACTTTTATATGGTAGCGGTTGCCTAAGATTTTGCACGCTTCAGGAAAGGAGACTCCTTCTTTCTCCATAACGAAAGAAATCGGGTTGCCTCCTTTTCCACATACAAAACAATGGCATATATTTTTCGACGGCGACACGTAAAAACTCGGATTCTTGTCTTCATGGAAAGGACATAACCCCCGGTAGTTTACACCTGATTTCTGCAACTCGACGTAGTCGGCGACAACGTCCTGAATGTTGAGAGAAATCAGTTTTTCGATGATATTTTCTTGGATGTACCCCATTGTGTTTTGTTTTTGCAAAAATATGACTTTAATACTGGCATGGCAAAATACTTAAAATCGCAGGTCAAGTTGCGGAACTCGCTCATGGTGGCTCGACAGCCGGAATATTTGTCGGGACATCTTGTATTCTTCGGTGCTGTTATGCGCCGTCGATGGCAAACTGTAGCATGTTCCTAAGCCTGTATATTTTAAATATCGTCGCTTCGTATGGGCATACAGTTCCTTCACTTGTCCTTTGCATAGACTTATTTCGTCAATGTGTACATCAACGTCTAATTTTTTAATCGCTCTCTCGAAATCTGCTATCTTCATTGCTAAATATTTTAAGTTGTTCCGTTGCTGGTTCTTTCTTGTATTTTATGTAGGCTGATGTTTTGCTTACCTTTAGTCTCTTCAAAATGCTTTCGGCTGCAGTCTTACTCATGGGTAAAGACAATACCACACGCTCTCCGGATAGACGCGACTCGCCCGTAATATGATACTTCATATCGTAATTAGTTTTCTTATGTCGCTTTCTAACATTATTTCTTTTCCCGTCGCCAATGCGTAAGAAAGTTCAGCTATTGCGCCAGGCGACGATTCCCAGTCTTCCAGCATGTATATTGCATCACGCTTTTTCAGCTCTCTGATGTCAAGAAACAGGCACATTTCGTATTTGGCTCTCCCACTTAATCCTGCGCTCTCAGCCTGCTGACTTAACACATATTGCCATTCCTCACATGCAGGGTTAAAGACATCGTATCCAAATTTTTCTAATAATTCTTCAGCCTTGCGGAATTTCTTTTTTGTGTAATCACTCAGCGTTGACTCGCCCATTTTCCCACTGATGTAGATTCGCTTCTTTTTAGGGGAATAATACTGCCAGCCGGATAGACGGCATACAGGCAAATTCACATCTCCTTTCCCCGCAACTCTCAGTGTTAACTCGCCGTCTTTGTCGACAGCGCCATCGGTTTTACCGAAGTACACTTCTCCTTTGTCGAACAAAAGTATTACTTCTCGCCTCGCGTCGACACATCCTATAGTGGCTGCATCTTTCAGTTTCATTTTCATGTTTCTATAGTTTTTTTATTCGTCTTTCTGTAGGGTTTACAATCGTTATTCCCATGTTCCCAGAAGCGTCGGGCTCGTCAAAAGCAATTTCGACTGCAGTCGTATGCAAGTCGACATCAAAGATATCTGCAACTTTTCCTCGACGGAGGATTCCTTCCCCACGCTTTCTCGGCTCTATAACAAACACCCGTTCGTTTATGCTGAAGTCCATACTTACATCCTTATTTCGTCATATATGTCAAACTGGCTTGCGTCTACAGTTATTCTTTTCATTCTATTACTTTTATTGTTAATGTTGTTGACTGAAAGTCAATTACACATTCTATATCGACGCCTGAAGGATTCATCCTAATAAATGTAGCTATAAAGTTATCTTTATTCTGTATATATCCTGATAATTTAATTCCGTTTGTCAAATCATAAATTGTCAGTATTTGTACTATTGAGTTTAAATAACTGTCAGCGTTGTTTATGTCGTTGAAAAAATAACTATTTGTTACCTGGTAAACAGTGCAAATTTTTTTTAGTTTAAATTTTGACCAATTCATTTTCTTTTTCTCCTCATTTTAAATTTTTTGTCATTTAAAAACCTTTCGTTTGTGTAGGACACTCCGTCAATTTCATAACCTTCTTTTCTCAAAACATAATGTCAAACCTAACTTGAAGACGGTTACAATTCACTCTGATAGTATAATCGGCAGCGTCGAGACGCTTTCGCCAATCTTCAAGAATTTCACTTGTGTAGTCGAACCTAGTGCTGAGCGTCAAGATTACCGCAAAACCCGTCTCACGTGCTGTTTCCACGTTGCACAGCGTCGGCATTTCGTAGTTTTTGATAACGTCTGGTCTCACTCCGGCTACAATCTCCTTCATGACTTTTACAGCGTGTTCTCTCGTTTTCTTACTCATAGCTCTCGCAGACTTTTGTCTTTCTTCATTCATGATTAGTTTCTTTTGATGATGATAGTTGCACCGTTGTCGGGTGTGGTTATCTCAAACTCAATACAGCCGGCACGCTGGTTAAGGCGTGTGGCTGCACTCTTTACCGTGCTGTAAGGCGAGAAGTCCTTGCACGATACTCTTACCGTTTCCCCCTTTTCAACCGTCAAAAGGCTTTCGGGAGTGTTAACTTGCGTCTCTCTTACTACGCGAAATTCAGATTTTGCCATTTTCTTTCGTTTATTTAATTAAAAAATGTTTACATTTGCAACTTTAAAACAAGTTAGTTGCATAGCAACGAGGTTTAAATACGATGCAAAGATAAATAAAAACATTGATACTGCAATAAAAAGATTGCGGAATTTCAACGAATTAAAAATAATTAACATTAAAAGTATTGCAATGAATGGTAAACGACTAAAAGGAATACTTGCAAAGTATAAGGTTTCGCAATCTGAAATTGCGAAACAACTTGGCATGTCGCATCAATCGCTCAATCAAATGTTGTCAGCATCGGATATAAAGACAGGCTTGGTAGAGCGTATAGCGAAGGTGTTAAATGTGTCTATATCGTCTCTCTATGGTGAAGATAAGGAACAAAATGCTATTGCATCGGGCAATGGTATAGCAGTTGCCGGTAACAACAATGTTGCTGGCAATGTAACGATGGGTGACAACTCTGCTGTATTGCAAGAGCGTGTTACTATGTTGGAGAAACTGCTGGAGGAAAAGGAACGGACAATAAAAATATTGATGGAACGATGAATTGGGAAGCTGCTTTGCTCGTCGTTGTTCCTTAGTAGTATGCGCGTAACTTTACTCTATGCGTGAAACTCTTCTAAATTAAACGCTTATTATGGAAATAAAAGACAGAATCAACGAGTTTAGAAAAAACAAAAAAATGAATGTTTCCGCTTTTGAAATAAAAGCAGGAATATCCAACGGCTGCTGGGCAAGTTCTTCAAATCTCAGAGAAGAAACACTGTTGAAAATTGTAAAAGCATTCCCCGAAATCGACGCAGAATGGCTGCTGCGCGGCACTGACAAAGACAGCAAGTCGAAAGCAATAGACAAGCTTATAGAACTCTGCAGCCTGCTCGCAGAGAATTTCAAGCAGCGCGACGAAATCATGTCAGGACTCGTCTCTATGGTAAACAAGATAGAGAGTGTCAGACAACAGAAAGAAACGCCCACAAACAAAAAGCATAACAAAAAATAAACTTGTTGCTCGCTACGCATATAACAAGCATACCTGCTAAAACGTGTGCAAGAAGCAACGAATTATTGACGTGTATTCTAAAAAATGCACATCAATATCATCTTATCGACATCAATAATTAGAATAAAAATCTAAAAATCAAAAGATGTTGTGTCAAAAATTTTGTAATAAAACAATATAAAACCACAGCAACGATGACACATACAAAGAAAGATGCACTCGGACAAAATTCGGACGCAACATGTTCAAAGCATCCAGTATTGAACATCAATCGTCTTAGAATAAAGCCCAGTATAATGTACATCTTTTTTGTCCTATTCTCCAGTAATCCCGACGAAAAATTATCAAAACCGTCTATTATTGGCGGTTTTTGCTTTACATTTAGAATTTGGTCGGACGAAATTCGGACGAAATCTTGTATAAGTCATCCGTTGCAAAAAATTTAAATGCAATGGATAAAAAAAATTTTGTTAAAACTTCGGAAATCTATTTAGACTTGAGTCGAAACTGGACTCCGCCAGTCTACCACAAAGGAAAAGAGAATTACATCGACTTCTATTCCATCGATCCATCTTTTGCCAAGATGCGGAGAAAGAAAATCATGCTCGACCATATCAAGAATCAGCGCAAAAGGAACGCTTATGCAAAGTCGCTCATTGATGAGCTTACGCTAAAGCTCACTCGAGGCTGGAACCCTTTTGTTCAAATAAAAGCAAATAGCCAGTTTACCACGTGGGAGGATGTCTGTACGACATATCGGCGTTATGTGCTAAAACTGCACAGCGATACAGCATTTCGTGAAGAAACAATGCGCGACTATTTATCTCGATTAAAAGTCCTTGAGGAATGGAGGGGATTGCAAGATCTCAGGGTGTATTATGCTTATCAGTTCGACGAATTTGCTCTATCGAAGTTTCTTGATTACATTCTCATCGAGCGAAACAACTCTGTACAAACATATAATAACTATCTTGCCTGGTTGCGCACTTTCTTTTCGTGGATGAAGGCGAGACGATACATCCATGACGATCCGACTGAAGGCTTGCAGTCCATCAAGCGCACCACATCAAAAAATCGAACTGTCATTCCGGACAAATACCTTGTTGCTGTCCGAAATTATTTGGAGCAGCATAACAAGCATTTCTTGTTGGCTTGCTACATTCTTCACTACATGTTTGTCCGCCCACACGAAATGTCATTAATACGTATATCTGACTTTCAGTTGGCAAAGAAAACTTTGGTCCTTCATGGAGAACAGACGAAGAACCGGCACGATGCGGTAGTAACTTTGCCAGACAATATCGTTAAGTTAATGATTGAATTAAATGTTTTCGATTATCCAGGACAATATTATTTATTTTCTAACAAGTTTCGTCCTGGCACTGAATATCGGGACTCGAAACAATTTCGTGATTTCTGGAACAATCATGTACGAAAGTCTTTAAAACTTCCTGCTGAATACAAATTCTACAGCCTGAAGGATACAGGAATAACGAACATGCTGCGAAGCAACACCGACCCTATTTCTGTCAGAGACCAGGCAAGGCATTCTTCGTTGCTGATAACGAACACTTATACTCCGATGGACATAAAGAAGGCTAACCCTGCTATTATTGCCTACAAAGGAATATTCTAAGGCTAAGGCAGCATTTCGTAGAAATATCCGGTCATTACTCGTTGCATCCCTTTTGCCTCGATAGTGGCTTCTATCTTTTCACACCCGAATAGCTTGCCCTTAATAAAGAATACTCCTGTTACGTTTGGAATAAGGTTGCTGACAAATTTAACGCATACACGGGCGCCGACGTCAAACTTAAAGCCGTTGTCGTGCAGGCTCCCTATATGTGCTGCGTTGGTTTGCTTCATAGCCAGCGACCATGCGTTGTGCAATGCTCCTTTGTGGTTTTTTTTATATTGCCAGTCGGTAAAGCCTGCTATCATTTTGCCCTCGCTTTTTTCTCCTGTTCGGGTGTTTTCAGTAAAATAGGGTTGTTCTATATCGTCTATAAACATCACCTGCAAACGGTCTTCCTTTTCTTCTTTGTTTATCTCTGATTCTCCGGCAACGTATTCCTGGATTGTTGGTATGTATTCTTCATCTTGTCTACCACCGCCTGTAAATCTTCCATTTACGTTATATTCATTGCCTGTCGGATTCTCGAGAGAAGGCAGATGCCCACGCCATATTACTTGCCATTCCTCAGAGCCTATTTTATAGTCTGTTGCTGTTTCGACCTCGCCCATTGCTACAGGACATATTTTCAAGTCTGTTGTTTTGCCTTTCTCTTTGTCTCTGAAAAGAGGACCAAAAACGTCTATCTGTGTCAGCAGAAGTTTTTCCTCGCTCCCACCGACGTCGCTGTAGTCGTGAAGCCAGCCTGTATATAGTCCGTCAGGACAAGCGTATATCTTCTTTGTCTTATCGTCAGCGCTTGCTGCATTGTAGGCTCCTTCTACGGCTGCTCTCGTGACGTAGGTGTCCGTAGGGGCATTGTCTCTGACGTTGTCGGGTATGACATCGTAGTCGTGATGCTCGCTGTTCGACAGGTCATAGCGCAGGTTGTCCGAAGCCAGAGCGCCGCGACTGTTGCTATCTTGCATCTCTGCCTGATAGTCGTCAGCAATATCCAACTCCGTAAACTTTTCTTTCTTAAAGAACGTTTGATTGTCCTTTATATATACTTTTTTATATTCCTGGTCTATGATGACGGTGGTGTTAAAGAATTTCCCAAATTCTTCTATGAATGTCTTTATTGTCCAGTGTGGTAACACGTGTGCAACCTTGCGTGTGGCTTTAGAGCTGGCGACGTAGATGTTTTTAAATGGCTCGTCGATGCTGCATTCTTCAACGTCGAAACCTAATGTCTTGAACATTTGTATGAAGATGTCTACAAGGGCATATTGATGACAGATGTATTTTGTTCCTGCCGTCTCGTTGTAGACGTATGAATCCTTGCATCTGACGCCTGTGTCGGTAATGCCTGTGTCTCTCTTTCGTGTAAAAGAGTTTCTTCCTCCGGCGAAGTCGTCGCCGTGAATCTGTCCTGTGGTGTCTCTGCCTTCGTTTTCTTCTTCTACGTCTTCCATTATAATCTCGCCCAGTTCCATCTCGTCGATGAAGTAGCCTTCATCTTCGCTAAGGAAGTTCAATTCTGAATTGCCTCCAAGCAACTGCACTTTCACATCGTCTTCAGTTACATGGGTTATTTTCGCACTGCCGTCCAGTAGCACGACATTATTGACAACGAGCCTGGCTTTCATCTTGCTAAAGGTCTTTGTACGTATAAAGAAGTTTCGGTTTTCAAAAACTTCACGGTTGCTTGCTACGCTCATCGGCAGTGTTACGTCGAGGGTATAACTGTCGGAGTTCGTAAAGTACGGATTCTCGCGGGTCAGTTTAATTGACTGTTTTTCTGCCGGAAACACCTGCTTGTCGTTTATGTATATCTCTACCATCGTTGCTACTTGCTTTTAATCAGTGATTCATATTGTCTTAGTTTTTTATACATACCGTTGTCGCCGTCTATAGGTATATCCACACCGATGCCTTTCTGTATTTCTTCTGCCAACTGGCGCTGGGTGTCGGCTACGAGACCCAGCGTTTCGCGCAGTTCTTCGTTATTGTTCTCAACGTTCACTACAGGAGTTACCATCCTCAATGTCGGTGCTCCGCCCATGACATTCCTGACATCTTCTGCCCTGAGCGAGCCGACGCGGTTGTTCCTCTGTGCTTCGTCTATAAGCGATAGGACAGGCGCCAGTTGTCTGTTGTTCACGGCTTCATGATTGGCGACAAACTCGCCTTCATGCACTACGCCGGCTTCTTTCCTGTAACGTCGACCTCCAGTAAAACCACCTTCGTAGTAACCCATCATTTCTGCTTCGTGCTGTTTCTTAATGGTGGCTATCTGTATGGCGCCGGCTGCAAGGGCGGCTCCAGCTGCTGCATAGGCAAGAGGAACAGTCCATGGCATCGATGGTTGCAGAACGGCACCAAAGGCGTGCAGGGCGTTCATGGCTGACGAGGCTACTGCCTGTGCCATTTCTATTTTCATCGCTCTCTTGCTCGATTTGGTCTTTTCTTTCTTGATTGCTTCGTCGCGCTCTTTTTCCAGGCGTTCTTTCTTCTTGCTGTTTTTGCCGGCTGCCTCTATTTGCTTGTCGTAGTTGGCGGTTATCTTTGCTACTTCAAGGTCGCTGCATGCCTGAGCATAGCTACTGGCTGCCGACATGAAGGTGCTGATTGTACTATATGCTGCCTCTGCACCGGCAACAATGTTCCCAAAGGTCTCTCTGTCAAGTTGTCTCTTGGCTTCCTGATATTCTTTGTTATTTTCGTAGTCTTCGCCGTAGAGCCTTTTCAGTTCTTCGTTGACTTTCTTCTGCTGCTCTAAGGACTGTACTATGCTGCCTATGCCTGTAAACAGGTTATCTCCAGCACCGACGTCTTTTGCACCTGCATTCTTCTTGGCTGTATCAAGGGCTTTGGATGCACTCTCGGCTACGTCGGCACTTGCTTTCTCTTCGGCTTTCAGACCAGCATACTTCTTCTTGATAGACTGAACGATGGCGTCATACTCTGCCTGCGTCATTTGTCCGGAGGCTTTCAGCATCTCGTAGATGGATTCTATTCCTTTTAGTTCCATTTCAAGCAGGGAGTCGTAGTCTTTATGTCCGGCTTCCTCGCGGAGTTTCGACAGCATGTCGAGATAGTGCTGTTCCTTCCTGAATTTTTCCTCGTCGGTCTTCTGCCTTATATCCATCTCTATTTCTTCCCATTTCTTCGGGTCTTTTTCATAAAGGGTCTGTTTCTTGCGCAGATAGTCTATTTCGTTCTGGAACAGTGCCTCGTTCAAACCTTCGTCATCTCTGACGTTCTGCTGCATGTATTGCCGCCTTATCGAACGTTCTTTCTCCAACCGTTCCTGCGTCAGCTTCTTGTCCGTCCACGCCGCTTTATCTCGCTCGTAGTCTTGTTCCTCTTTGGCACGGTCGTCAAGCACTTTTTTGTATTCGTCGCTGTCGGCACCGTATATCTTTTTTAGTTGATTATAGTATCTCTCTGCCTTGTCATGTTTGTTCTTCAGATAATCGTCATAGCCGATTTCACCTTTCATGTACGAATACATCTCTTCAGCTATTTCACTGTCATACATGGCTTTGGCGGCGTCGGCTCGCTCTTTCATTTTCCGCTTCGCCTCTGCCTCACGTCTCTTTTCTTCGGCTTCACGTTTCTTTTCTTCTGTCTCGCGTTTCTTCCGTTCGGCTTCGGTCTCAGACCCTCCACCTCCACCTCCACCTGATGGAGTTGTACTAATGGTCTGCGTGTTGTTGCCTTTTATCTTGTCGTTAATGCGCTGCTGTATTCTTTTGTCTTTCTTTATCTGTTCGTCCACGAACTTTTCTTCCGAGTCGAGCAGGGCTTCCTGCTTGCCCAGATTTGCCATCCTGCCCTCGTGTATCTTCTGCTGACGGTCGCTCTCTTTTGCTGATTTTGTCTTGCGAGTACCACTGTGGACCCTGCCGTCTTGGTCTACCCATTCGTAATTCTCCGTCTGTGCCTGTGTGCCTCGATAGGCTTCTACGGCATTCAACGAGCCTTGCACCCTGTTTTTCTTAAACTGCAGTTCAAGTTTCTTTTTGTTTATCTCTACTTTCTTCTGGTACAGCACTTCTGCGTAGGCTGCTGTCTCGAGGTCGGTAACATAGTCCTGAATTGCTTTCGAGTTCTCTTTGTACAGTTTGCCTTCCTTGCTTATTGATGCGTGGTAGTTTGGCACTATCTTCTGAAGCGCTCTGACGGCAGCACGACGCTCGTTCACGCTGTAGACATTGCTGCGTATGATGCGCGTCAACTGCTCTATTCGTGTCTTCTGCTCCGATGTGCTGTCGCTGACTTGCTTGTTAATATCAGTCTGAAGTTTCTGCAAGGCACGGAGTTTCTGAGTTTCAAACTGATTTTCACGGAGTGCTGCGTTGTGTTTGCTTATTGCCGAAATAGCGGTATATGTCGCGGCTACTACAGTGAGCAGGACGGTTGCTAAGGCACCCCATGGGTTGGTCTTGACGAGGATGTTGTTGGCACGCATAAGCACGTTCAGACGCTGATAGTTGCCGCTAACGGCAGCAATCACTATGTTGTATGCTATGTAGGCTGCCTTAAGCGTGTTTAGCAGCAGCGTCTTCCCGCGAAGCAACAGGGTATTGGCTGCCTCCAACTTGCTCACTACGGCTACCTGTATGGCGTGTGCCTTATATATGGCTGTGTTAATAGCTATAGCGGCACTCAAGGCTATTATGGCATTCCTATTCTGGAACACGAATGTCGTCAGAACACTCAGTGCCTTCATAAGCAGGCTGGCACTGGTAATGGTATAGGCGACTACGGGCTTCAGTCTCTCGCCTAACTCGACGCTCATCTCATGAAACTTGTTCTTGGCTTTGTCCAGTTGTGCCTGAGCGGTATTGTTCATCACGTTAAATTCGGAGATGACGCTCGTACCTTCCTTATAGGCTTCGGTGGCGGTCTGCTGGTGTCTCCTAACGTCGTCTATCTTGTCTGCCATGTTGGAAAGAACTCCTACGGCACGCGTGCCGTCAAGTCCCATGTCCCCGAACATCTTGAGCATGGTCGACGGATCTTGTTTCTTCATGTTGTCGGCAAGGGCAAGAATAGCACCGTTAAGGTCTTCTTTCACTAACTTCACAAACTTGCTTGTCTCCATGCCGGCAAACTTGGCAAACTTTTCCGCATTAGTTGCCATCTTCGTTATCAACTGACTGAAGGCGGTACTCGACATCTCGTCTTTCAGCAGGTTTTCATCCATCACGGCGCCGAAACCCATTATCTGTGCCTGCGTCAGACCCAACTGTTTGCCGACGCCTGCAACACGGGCGGTAAATTCTACCAGATACCCTGCATTGGCTGCACTGTTTTGAGCCAACTCGTTCACGGCGGAGCCGGTGGCAAGCATAGCGCCGCGAAGCCCAAGCCGGTCATCTTCGCCAAAAGCCATTGCCAGCTTGCCTATCTGGTCGACAGCATTCTCGCCTAAGTCGTCGCCTAAGGCTATCTTTATCTTGTCGGCTGCATCGACGAATTCAAGCAAGCCTTCTTTCGAAGTAATGCCTAAGCGACCGGCTGCACCGGCAAGGGCATTCAGTTCCTCACGTGCCGTACGCGTGTCCATCTTCTTCAGCTCATCGTTCAGCTCGCGGACACCTTCCATCGACAACCCTGTGTACTTTCGGGTGTCTGCCATCGCTTCTTCCATCTGAGCATAGTCTTGAACTGACTTCCTTATCGTCATCGACAAGCCGCTGACGGCGCCGATGATTTGAACGAAAGCACCAAAGTTCTGATTCAGAAAGCCAGTCATCTTGCCCCACATGCTGGTAGTTGGAGCAACGGCTCTCTCATACTCTTTCATCTCATCCTTGCAACGGCGAACGTGCTGAGCAAGGTCGTTCCATTCTTTCGATCCTTTCTCTACAGTACCGTCGCGCATGATGCGCTGCACTTGCTTGATTTCGTTCTTCAGGTCTTTGTAACTCTTGCCGGCAAGACCGCCGACAGCACGGTCGAGACCGTCGACGTATTTCTTCTGTTCACGTATCTGACGGCTCAGGTCTTTCGTCTCCTTACGCAGCTGCTGGGTTTCCAGACGGGCTTCTTTGCTCCGCTGCGTACTTAGTGCCTTCAGACGCGCCATCTTCGAATTATACTCGCTGGTTAGCCTGTTCAGCTCACTGTGTGCCTGCTTGGCGTTCACTTCGATGGTCGCCGTAAATCTCTCGTTGTTTGCCATGTCTCTTTATACATTATATATATACATACATATCTTTCAAAAAACGGCAGCGTATCTCGCGACAAACTGCCGCACGAAAAAATAATAAATTAGAATAATAAACCATAAAACCTAAATTTTCCTCATCTTCACTGTATCGCGAACAAAGCACTATTTACAGAAAACACTAAAACTTTCTTTTCAAGTATAGGAATAAAAGCAAAAGCAAAGCCGCGATGCAGCACAAGCAGCCGATTTTGGCTAAAATGGTCTGATACCACTTGGGGCGTGTTATCGCCGTTTCCTTTTCTTGGCGGCTCTGTTTCTGCTCATTGGTCGTTATTCCGTTTACTTGCTCATTATGGGTATTTGTTATCGTTCCGTTTCGGGAGGTTTCCTTTGCCTCTGTAAGCGTTTCGGTATCGGTTTGGGTAGATCCCTTAACCTCGTTGTGTTGCCGCCTTCTATCATCCTTAATAGACTTCACGCCGGTTAGTGTTATGTTGCCCGCCGTGTCGATGCTCACCGTGCCGCCGCTATCCACAAAGTCTATAACCGTGCTTTCCTCAACTTGGGCGGCGGTCGCCGTGGTGTGGGTCGTTGTGTTGGTCGCTGTGAGGCTTGCCGTTTCCGTGCCGCTCACGGTCTGCGTGACTGTGAGGTTATCTGCTACGGTCTTTGTCGTATCAACTTGCACAATCGTACTACTTTCGTCTATTAAGGTTTTTTTAGCCCTGCAACCGGCTAACGATGCTATCAGCATCAAAACCGCTAATAATCTAACCGCTTCTTTCATCTTTTTCTATATTATTTTACTTTCAGAACTTTCTTTACTATCTCGGTGTACATTATTTTACTTTCAGAACATACATAGCCCTCTCGGTGTACATTCGTCTGCTTTTCAAACCGTTGTAACCGCCGTTGACAATCTTCGTTATCTTGAGGAAATCGTCTCTGTCAGCGTAGGCGTTCAAGCCTTTTTTATACCAGTACCACATCGACGCTTTTACCCTGCCAGGACTGTTGCACAGCCATTCAGGATGCTCCAGTAGATTGCCGACACAGAAACCGCTCTGCTGGTATGCACGGTAGTTTGCCTTGCCTGTAATTTGTATGTACCCTCTGCCTTTATATCTCACGCCGTCGCCAGCGTGGACGTTACCCAAGTCTTTTCTAAACTCGTACGCCTTGCCACTGGCAATCTCCTCTACATAAATGAAACCTCCGCTCTCATGGGCACACTGTCCTAAGAAGTAAGCCATACGCTTTGGCGTGGTTATTCCAAACTCTGCTGCCCATACGTTGAAAACCTTTACGTCTTCGTCGATACGGTCTTTCCTGTATGTCGGGGCAATGCTTAGAAGTATGTTTCTTGATATCTGCATCATTATTTATCTTTAAGTATGTCTTTCACTTCTTCTTCGCTTATATTCAACTTCGAGGCTATCTCGCCGGTGAGGGCTTTGCGAAGCAAACGAAGGAACAGAAAATTTGGAAACAATATCAGCATCGACCCGCAACTCGACCAAAATTCTACGGCAGCAATGGCTGCACCTACTATCGACGTGCTAAAGACGGTATCGGCTACCCTGTCAAGACTGACAAAGAAAAATAGAGCACAGCCGTACACGGCTAACTTGGCTATCGTCAGACGTGCCAACTCTGAAAGGGTGAACTGTCCGCGATGGACACTGACGGCGATACCCCAGCAAGCATCCATCAATGTCATCGACAATACAAAAAACACAGTAAACTGGTGCCCGGCAAAATAGTCGGCTAAGAAAAACAGAAGGGCTGCAGCCCACCCCTGCACGCAATGCGCCAGGCTGACTATTTTCTGAAATAGGTGTTGAATGGCATAAATAAACATCGTTCTTTCTTTTTTAACACAAAGATACACCGGCACGACGGCTTCTGAAAATACAATAAAAACTGCCCTTTCTTCACAGAAAAGGCAGCTCCGAATTCTAAACAAGTCAACAATTATAAACCTTAAATACTATGAAAACACATAAAACTTAAAACTTAAAACTTATATAATAATACAAAAACACATTCCCGTTAACCAAAAATCTTTAATTCATCTCTTCCAATCTTCTATACTCCTCTCTCAGAGCCTTCCTCTTTCCTTGCCAGTCTCCGTAGTAACATAAAAACCTATTAGAATAATGAAATATTAACCAAGAATGGATGTATTTAAGCCTACCAATAGTTTCCGCCACTTTAAAGAAATAGGGTCTATATAATCTCTTGCTGAAGCAAAAGTTCCGCAGTAAAACAAACTTATTCTTTCTCAATAGCATTTGCGTTTTCTTGAGGATGATGTTTAATCCAAGTATTAATAACTTTAATAATCTGTCTAAGCATAATATTATTCTCGTGAGTTTCACGAATAAGTTGCTCAATAGGCATATCTCTAATCTTTTCTTGTAACTCTTTTAGAGTATCAAGAACATAAGTTTCTTCTTTATATGTCATAATTTATTCAGTTTCAATACCAACTTTATCTACAAGTTCTGTAGCTTTTCTAACAGCTTCTTCAGCATCACATTGGAATTTAAGAACAAGTTCCTTAGCAACTTCAAATATTCTGTTATTCCTTGTAGTTGTAATATGAGGTTTAGCAATATCAATTAACTTATTAAAAGTGTCATTTGCTACAGGTTTAAAATCAAGCTGAATATTCGAGTGTTCCTTGATATGTTCTTTGCCTTCTGAGTCAATATAAGTAACCCAATCTTCATCACTACGAGCACCTCTTTCTCCAAGCTGAGAATCAATAATTTCAACTTCTTCACCAGTACTTCTAAGAATACTTTTGCCACCAATAGGCATCATAAATGTATTAGTTTCCATAACTATATTTCTCCATTTTTAAGTTTATTAATATACTCTTTAGAAGTTAGATTTCTATAAGGCATATTACTATTAGTAACTTTATCTTATTTAATCATAATATCTTTTATTTAAAGACAGCCACCAAAGTGACTGCCTTTTGTACCTACTTATTATAATAACTATGTAAGTATAGTATTCACGAAGCATCTGTAGAAACAATCAGCAGCCATCATGTAGCCAGGATTATCGGGATGTACACCATTAGTACCAATAATTTCTTTTTTTGTCATTCTATTATTTACGTTTTTCTCTGTTGTTGGAAATACATTCTCAGAATCAGTTTCACCAAGAAGATTGGCAAGAAAACACCAGTCTTTATAGCCATCTTGACTAATAAATTCTTCAATAGCCGCTGCATATCTAAATGCTCCGTATAAAACGGACCATTGAGTATAATTGCTTGATGCACCATAGTTATACTCTACTCCATGATACTGATTTACTCCCATTGGTGTTCCAATTATAGCTTTACAATTAGGAAAATCTCTGTGCAAAGCATCCAAAAGAGTTTTCATTTGTGAAATGACAACACTAAGATTCACCTTACCTATTATACCAGCATTGATATTACCAAGATAGAATATTGCAACATCAATCTTGCCATCACAATACATATTAGCATAATTCGAGAAACTTGCGCCATGCAAATTTTCATCATAAAACGGACAATAAGACTCTTGTGTATAAGAAGTAAAAGTGATTGTATCATCACCAGAGCCACTTTGCTTTGTCAGGCTTCCGCTTTGTGATGTTGGAACACCTCGACTTTGTGTATTATAATTATACAAGAAACGGATGTTACCCGTACTTCCAGTAACATTAACTTCAGCAACCTGAATATTCACGGTTTTGCCATTTCCATCAATAAAAGAGTATACTGAACCAATATTAACACTTGATACATTTGTTACTGTAAACCTTAAAGCGGTTTGTGGGGTGTAAAAGGTATTCCAATTCCAACCTCCAGTAGCTTCAAGATGTACGCCTGAGCTCTGTTTTCTTCCAACAAAGGAGATATTACTGAGTCCATCAGCAGCAGGACTTCCTGTGTCTAATGTACCTGTAAGCCTTCGTTTCAATTCAGAAGCCCATTGTCCACCCTCTGTTGTAGAAGCACCAATACATAGAACATTTATATTATTTATAGGAGATGATGTTGGTCTTGCACTTATTACGAATTGTGAACTTCGTTCGTTACTTTCATTGTAGTAGTTATCTATCAATTTATGCTTTATCGTCAAATTGTTAGGTACTGATCCATTTACAAGAGCAGGTGTAATCTCTATATATCTATCATAAACTTTTCCTTGTCCACAAGTAAACTTGTTGTAAAATTTATATGGGTCAACTGCAATTACAACACCTCTATTGAATATCTGCAAAGTGTCACCTATAACTCCGTAAATTTTTGATGGCAGATAAGTATTAGGAAAAGAGATTTCGCCTATTATTTCTTCTACAGAATTAACTCTGTTCAATAACTTAAAGTAATCATCATGAACAAAATAAACCAATTCTGGAGTAAATTTTGGAGTAGTAACATATTGATTAGAATAACAATACGACGCGTGTAAAGTTATAGAATTTGCTGTTATTGGAAGAATATGCCAATCAGAAGAGAAATCTGAAAAAGTGGCTACATAACTTTCAATCCCATCTGAATCAACAACTATACCTGGTACTATTTTATTTTCTGCCTTAGGACTTGTGGCAGAACCTCTGAACAAAACCCCCCTAACACCTTTATTATATAAGTTAGAAACGTCAACAGTATAACCCTTATATGAACCATTTAAGGCTGTTGAATTATCTTTATATGCGGGAGAGTCAATCGGAAATAGTTTTTCCGCGTGTTGTAAAAGTTGAAATGTGTAAGAATTTACTAAAGGTTTGAGATTTGTTATATCTTTAAGCACCCCAGTTCTAACAATAGCAGCATTTGTTGGAACCCACTTCTCCCCTCCAGTAGAACTAACGCAATATGTTGCCCATAATTTGCGACTTCGGTTTGTAAGTGGTAAAATAAGTATATCATTGGTAAGTATTTTATCTGTTCTTACAAACGATTCAACATTATTGTCTGAATCTAAAATAATACCGCCAACTATGTCACTTTTATTATCATAGCAACTACCTCGGAAAACAACACTATAAAGAGAATTTGCATAATTACTCAAATCAATCTCATATCCTTTGAAATATTCAGAGGAAGAACTGGTGCCGTCTTGTCTTGCTGGATTGTTTACTAATGTAATGTCAGTGATATACTTAACAATACCTAAATCATCATTGATTCCAACATTTGCCAAATACACCCCATTGCTTTTTATTGCATGACTACTATTTTTTGTTGGAACATCATCATAGTCATTCTTAGGCTCATATTCGCTGAAATCATAAAAATTACCATCCTCTTCTACAGCACTTATATAAATGGTTTCTGGATTTTGTCTATTTCTATTAACCACAACATAAGTATCGCTTTCTGGTGTATAAAAGTAATCACCATTTGGGTCACTTCCTTTCACAATGATGGTTTTTACTGCACCACCGACAGCAAAATCTGACTGACTATCTATTGTGAATACAAGTCTTTGAACTCCCTCTGCTTGGTTGACCTTTTGGAATTTATACTCTTTCCCACCCCTCAACAGGTACAAGTAAAGGAAATAGTTACTTGAACTAATTATAACCTCTCCAGTGTTACAATATCCCCCCATTGATGATAGGTAATCGTCAATGATATTTGAATATTTAGTTATAACACCTCTTATTTCCTCTTCTTTTTGATCTCTTTTAGCAAATTTTGTGTCAACTTCCGTCTTAGTGTAGACACTGTTCTTGTCTGCTTTGTTAGAAAGTTTCGTGTCTGTTTCCGTTTTCGTGTAGACATCTTTCTTATCTGCTTTATTGTCCAACTCTTCAAAAACATCTTTGTCGCCAAAGAAGTAGTTAAGCACGGAGGCAAGCATACGGTTGGTTACGCTTCCGGCTGCACGGGCATTGTCTATCTGGTCTATCAGTTGTCTTACTTTTTCTCTTATCGTTGCCATATCGTTTGTTTTTATGCAAATATACGTTTGAATGTCTTTCTTTGAAAATACACCCCTAATCTATGCCTTTCAGGGTAAACACGTCTGTTCCGCCATCACCTTTGGTTACACTGCCGCTGAAGATACCTCTTACCACGTTAGACATCGTACCCATGTATGCGTGTCCGTACAGGGTGCGTTCCACGTTGCTCAGGACGTAAAGACTTCGAAGGTAGGCACTGGAAAACCAGTTGCGCCGCGTGCGCGGATTCCCACTGGTATACCCTCCGCCCCATGCCGGACCTTTCTTGCGAGGGCGATTAAGGTCGTTCACGGCACGGTACGATGGATCAAGAAAATCAAGGTCCCCGCCGTTGTTACGGCTATACCCCCTGCCAGTACCGTGAGCCACGTACAGACCGTAGAGCATAAACTGATGGGCTATCGTTATCTGCCCACTGTTGTTAGTGATGTTCTTGCTCATGCTGTCATGGAGGGTGCCGGTATCGACGATGCCTAAGTGTAGGATATTTTCCTGCCAGATATTTATCATCATTTCAGCCCAGCCACGTTCCCACTTACGGATGTCCGACTCTTTGACGGGTTTCTTTATCTCTCTCATAGCCACTGAGATTTGTCAAACACAAGATCGACGGGTTCCTGGACATACAGCGTGAAATGAAGACCTGTCATGCCGCTAAGGTAGTACCTGCCTATCTCTTGATTTGGAATGCTGTGTGTATCGAAGTACATCTGCTTTTCGTCATAGTCGTACTTGTCAGCTATTATCTTCGACACGAACTGCAAGAACAGACGACGGCAAAGTTCCAGTTCCTTCTGTCTCGAGTGCATGTCGTCATAGTCGTAGGCTGACAGGATGAAGACGGTATAGGCACGGCGTTTGCTAAAACCATAGGCGCCATCGGGCGAAGATAGGTTGCCGCTGCTGGTATCGCTGATAGCAACGAAGCGGTCAGCGTCGCGGTAATCTTTAAACAGACCTTCAAGGTTGTCGCTGTTGCTGATAACGACGGGCTTGAAGTGGTTATCAACGGCGAGTCGGTTACGCTCAGCCATCGACATAAAGTAACTAATTGCATCAAACTGATTATTTTCCATATTTCTTGCTTATTTCTTCGGCTTCCTTAGCGAGGGCGTCAAGTTCGCCCAGAGCCGTCCATGTGTCGGTTTGCTCTAAAATATATTTCTGTTTCGTTACGTCTCCTTTAGTGAGCAGGCGTATCTGGTTGCGGATGCTTTCATGCTGGCTCTCCCTTGTGGGAGGGCTGTCGGCGCTGGCGGGTTTGAGGAAGTTTGGAAACCACCTGCCTAACACTTGCTTGACAGACGTAAACCAAAGGAACGTGCCGGTAAGCATCTCGTCAGCGAAAAGACGGAGTCCTTCTTCCATATCTTCTACACCGTAGAGAATGAAAGCAAGGCTCTGAAGGTGATGCTCGTCTTTCGTCTGCATGAAAGCTTGATAGTAGTTCTCGGCTAACAGGTAGTCGCCGAACATCAATTCTCGCAACTCGTAGTCGACGGCTTCGTACCTGCCTGCCTTTGCTATCCTCACTGACACGCCGCTGGTGTCGCAGGTCCAGGACAGGACTCCGCACAGGGCTGGCAGGTCGGAAGGGTCAAGAAGGAAGGTATCACCGCTGTCTCGCCGACGGCAAAGCCAGCCGTCGGGTGTGCGCTTGTCGACGGATATGTTCGTAAAGTGGAAGAAGCAGGCGGTCTGAACGCGCTCCTGCCAGTCAGGGTAAGGACCAAACTGACGAAGCATGCGGAAAACGTACAGCAAATCGTCTTGGCTAAGTTCCTCCCAGCTCTCCGGACACGACACCGACACTCGCCTACATAAAAAAGAAGGTCGTATCATCTTTCTTGTTCTGGTATCTCTCGGCATGACGTTTGGCGTAGAGTTGTGAGTTGCGGTAGACTTTATAGTTCTGTATGTCGCATTCCATCGTGTCTACAATGTTGCGAAGCAAAGACAGGTTAAGAGTGTCGCACGAAGGTGTGGCGACAATAGCACCGACGGCACGCTCGCTCTTGGTTACCTGACTGGCGTTGAAGACATTGGGACGGCTGATGTAGTCGCCCATGAAGCGAAGGCACTTGTCTATGATGACACGGTCGGCAGGACCAACGTTGTTGCTGCGGACACAATGCAGAAGGTCATCCATATATTCGTCGCTGATTTCAAGGCGAAGGTACGACTCGGCGGTAACGGCGTTGCCCTGAGCGCTCTGCCAGCTCTGCACGGTAAAGGGAAGGACGGTGTACTTCCGGAAGTAGAGAGGACGGTAGAACAACGTCGGTATGCAAAACTGCGCTTGTTCGCTCTCGCCCCAGCCCTTCATGCTGGTCATAGCCTGAATGATACTGTCAACGACTATCAGCTTGTTTACACTGCACTCCTCCACAAGAGCGTCGACACGGGCTTTGCTGGCTGGAGCAGTGCTCTCTGTCTGAACAACGCCAAACCCCGTGCTGGTTAACACCAAGTCGAGACTGCGACAGGTGCGGATAAAGGCGTCAAGGCAGATTTCCCTCACACAGTAGCCACGAAGTTTTTCGTTGCTGCCTGTCTCGGCTTCGAACGACTCGCCTATTACATTGCGGATAAGTTGTTCATAACTTTCTTCAAACATTTCGTGCAGACGAAGAAAAACGCTGCTGTTTCTCTCGGGCATCTTCGCAGCCGGAACGTGCGCCTCGAAGATTTCTTTGGTTATACTGTCTACTATATTACTCATCTTGCACTATGGTATTGGTGGATGACACTTCTTTTGCATCGGTATTCTTGTCAAGGGTGGTGAGCAGAATCATAGGAATGTCGACAAACACCTTAGATTCCCACTCGTTGAAATATATAATGGTATTGTGCACTGACATCATCATGTCGTGAGGAAGGGTTTCAAGACTCTGCTTCATGGTAAACAACTCGCGCTTGTCGCTGCCGCTGTTGTTCATCTGGCTCTTGCCCGGAGTCGCACCGGCAAGGTTAGGATGCACGTTGTCGCTATAGGCAAGAACATTGCTTGCCTCTGCAACGTCATCATTGTACTCGTTGCCGGCTTTGCTGGTATCTACGACGTTTATCTTGATGTCGTGGTGTTCGCTCTTGCCGTCAAGAGACGACGAAAACTCGCTCCAGAACAGTTTGTTGCTGTTGCTGCTGCCGCCGAGATAATCACGCAGCTCGTTCATAAAGTCTGACTTCATCTTAACATAGGCAGGGGTGTTGAGACTGATACCTCTCTCACGTGCGCGGTTTATCCAGAATTCAGTGTTAATCTCTACATGATACCTTATGCTCTGACCATTCTTTATCTTGGCTTTCTTGGCTGAAGTAAGAAGACCATAGATGTCATACCAGCCATCGCGAAGCGTCGCACTCCAGTAAGGCACAGGGTAATAGTCGCAGCCGACGGTGGGTATCTTGCACAGAATGGCAAACTTCGTGTAACCGCGTGGAGACTGCTTAAAATACCCTAAGCGGTCGGGCTCTTTACCCGTACGCGCAAGAAGGTCGCCTAAAGGATCGTATTCGTCAAGCAGTGGTATGACTTCTATCTTGTCCGGAACGTAAGTGTCGCGCCAGTCGGCAAAGAAAACATGCTCAACGACACCTCTGTCGTTCATTTTCTCAAACCTAATATGGCAAGCGTCTTTATGTATCACTCTGACAATGTTTCGCCGGGCACGGTCGAGAATGACGACGGCGACGCTGAAAAAATAATATTTCATGTCCGTTATCTGCTCAGCAAAAAACCGCTTCATGGAGTTGCGTAGAAAGAAACGGCACACGTCTTTGTCGGTCGTAGGAACGTGGACTTTCTCACTGCGGCTCGACACGTCCATATACTCTAAGCCTCGGCTGTAACAGGTCAGGACGTTGAAAAACTTATCCTGACTCAAAACGCTGTTTTTCTCAACCAACTCTTTAAGCTTGTAGGGCAGTTGGTTGTCATGCCCCCAGCGGACTATGTCGTAACTGTTGCCGTCATCGGCTTTGACGGAAATAGTCTCAGCCCTGCCGACGACGGAGGTGTAGATACCGTCGGAAGTTACTGCATCTCTGAAGTCATCATCTCTCTTGTAGACGTCGAAGGTGTATTGCTCATTCATTGTTATATATATACAGGATGATTGTTTATAGAAAAAATTAAAACGTCGCGTATCTTGCGGTGCTGGCGACTGTCAACGTTCAGAAGGGTATGAGTACCACCGCGCCAATGACTGCTGCTTACCTGCCAGCCGTCGTAGCGACATATCTCGCCGTCTTTCGACAGGGCAACAATCCACACGGGCTCGTGCGTGCGGATGCACTCGTCGAGGAAAACCTGAACGTCTTTCAGTGCCAATGCATTCTTTATCTCGGGCTTCTTCTTTGACTTCATAATTATATAAATACCTCTGAAAATTCGTCGGAGAATATACGGAACGGCTTGACCGTCGGAAGCATGTTCTGATCATCGCGGGCGTAAGTGTATGTAACGTCATACGCTGTCAGAGAGTCATCATCGTTGCGCCATTCGTCCTTGCTGCTCGTAATCACTATCTCATGGCTGCGCCTGCCATATTCCCATAGCCACATACGACGGCTGCGGAGAAAGTCAAGTGCCCACTCTGACATACCGTCTGGAAGCCACCCTGTACTGACTTCAAACTTACGGCTCTCGTCAACATGGGTTGTGCGGTACATCTTGCCGAAACGTAACCGCTGACGGTCAAAGTCGGTGCTGCGCTCCATTGAACCGGTGCAGTAGAAAAATTCTTCGCACCCGAAACTGTTAACAAACAGGATGCTTACGGTGGGCGACACATCATCATCCAGGACAACGTAACGCTGCATACAGTCGCCGTTGACAACATCGTAACGGACTATCCGGTCGTTAACGAGCAAAAGAAGGTCCGCAATGCGCAAGACGGAGACATTGAAACGACTGATACCGTCAATACTCTGGTCGGCGGACAAGTCGCACTCGTGCATGTCGATAGTATTGTCCGCATTGCAGACATGAGCAACGACATGCACGGTGTCAAAACCATAGCCACTGAGCCACTCCGTGCGCATGTAAGAAGTCTGTTTCTCACCGTCAAGGGTCGTTAGAAAGTGCCTGTGGACAAAATCGGAGGCACTCATACCTACGTCGGCAAAACCAGGAATGACAGTAAAGGCAGAAAACACAGGAGTACTGTCGTTTAGCCAGCAATAGCAGTGCAGCACACCCAAGTCGCGACTGAAAGGCGCCAAATACGACTCAAGGTCGCTCACGCGGACAATACCGGAAGCGTCAGCATATACCCTTTCCTCCAGCAAAATAGTATGAACGTCGCCGACACGAAAGCCAAACACGACGATACCGTATTCGTCAGAAGTACGAAACACAACGTCGCCTATCCGCGAAGAAAAACACAAGTCATCTGGTGCACTAACTATATCTGCCATACTGCCATTATCTTTACATATATAAAAAAACATTCTGCTCCAATAACCTACAATGCAAAGATACACACGAATAAAGAAAAGTGAAAATACACAACACGTCATGTATATCCACGACACGAGAACAAAAAGCCCGATGCACTTTCATGCACCGGGACATTCTCAAATTTTGCACCCGCAGGCGGACGGGCGACTTTTGTCATAAAGGGGAGTTACACCCTCGCCTATACATCTATCGAGTCTGCAGCGCGACGAATACGGTCTGCAAGGTCGCAGAGCGCACCCCTCAACTGCATGCGTTCCTCTAAACTGAACTCCGTAGGCTTGCCATTCCCGTCAACACCCTTCATCTTGTTGTAAAACCAAGAAGCCGACTTGTCAAAGTATGTACGGGCGAGGTCGCCCCAAGTGATAGAATCAAATATATCATCCATTTGCTGATACATTGTCTTGCGTAACATTTGCGTTGATGTTGTACTCATATCTTTTAAGTTTTTAAAAGTCCCACCCGCTTAAGGAGGCGGGACTTAATTGTTAATCGTTAATCATCTCATCGAAAAGGATGGAGGCATAACGCCGTAGTTCCTTGCTTTTGTTGTGATAGGAACTCTTGTAGTTCCTAATTGCCTCGATGAGTTCGTTTTCCTGTTCTGAAATTTCTTTAATCATATCTGTAACTCTTTTATTATTGACACTGCAAAGATAGTGTAATTTTTTACACTGTGCAAATATTTAGTGTAAAATTTTACACTATATATAAAAATTTTTCTTACACCTACTTATCTTCAAGCACTATTCGTTTACCAAGAGCATCTGCAAGCACGGCAAGAATATCAACATCCTGCGCTATAGTGGTCGATGTAGGTTTCCCTAACGTCATCAACCCTACACCAGCACCGAACATCATCTGTGCCTTTCTCTATCACGAAGAATCCATCCTCGCCAATCTTCATGTGCTTTGGCAGACACTTCCTCATCTCAAACTCCTTCTCGCCGGAGACAATCTTCTCCAGCAAGTTCTTGGGTAACGTAATCAATATGTTCATAATTCATTCAATTCGTGCGAAATTCGTGCGAAATTCGTGTAAAACGAGCGAAATTCGAGCGAAATTCGAGCGAAATTCGTTTTGTCCTACAATTCAGGGGAAATTAGAGGAAATCTTGGGGGAATTTCCGCTAATTGTGCTTTCCCTTTTAACAAGTTATAAACACTCTGCTTAATATACACTGTCTTGTTGTAATGGGTATAAGGAGAGGCACGCCCATCAGAGCGCACCCCTCCGACCAAACACCTGAACAAACAAAATCATGTTTACATTCAGCCCGTATCTATTTAATCTTCCAGACAAGACGGTCATCCTCACGCACCAGAACAAAACCACGACCAATCATATACTCCGTAACCTCGTCAACGAAGAACTTAGCAGTAGGACGCAAATTCTCGCAAATGTCCCAAGAAGTAAAACGCATGTTGTCATTGCTCCGGATATAAGAATCAAGAACAGCCTGCTTCCAATTTTCCATCACACCACACCTCCTTTCTCGTAGCGTTCGCTGACATCAAAGAAATCCTTCGCATCCAAGTCATATTCCAGAAAGCGGGAAATGTCATAGTAATACAGACGTGCTACGTCATCGTCAAGTTTTCCACCCTGGATGCAAATCTGTCCACCGTTTTCGCTCCTGGTATGAACTAAGCGAGAAGGATGCCCTTCCGGCTTGTTCTCATCAAGAGCCTTCCTAACCTCATAAACGAAGATATCAACCTCGTTCTGACTTGTAAAGGCGCACCTCTTTGCTTTCTCCATAAGTTCACAAGCCTTGTCGTAGAACTTCGGGTGCTTCGTCTTTTCATAGTGATAATGGCAGAACTTCATTTTCATAACGCACCTCCTTCCAAAGCACCGGCAATACCGGCAACAAACAGCAGCACTATCACTACCGCATGAGCTAACAACACTTCCTTGTGGGTAAAATCCTCACCGCACAGGGCAGAAAAGGTCTTAGACTTGGCATTGAGCCACACTTTGCAGTTCTTTACAATGCATTCAAAAATGGAAAGCACTGATGGCTGAACCTGCCCGAATTTAATTGTCTGTTGCATATCGCATCGTCTTTGTTGCTACCAGCGAACCCCACTGGCGAGGAGACAGAGAAACGGCTGCACATCCCGTTGCAACAAAGATGATGTCTAACTACCCGAAGGGCGAAGAATCTTTACGAGACAGCAGCCGTATGACATGCGTATGTTTGGCAATAAAAAAAAGCCCTGCCTTGCGAGCCGAGCGTCTGACGTGCGCCCCGACGGATAGAAACACTATCATCTTTGTTGCGAGGGCAAAGGTAAAAAGAAATCCCGAAACCGCCAAACGATTTCGGGATTTTCTTTGTTTATTAAAAAAAAATACACGCTCTTACCAGTCATCTTCCTCTTTAGAAAGCATACCTTTCCTGAAGTTAGTTATAAACTCATACAAATCAGCCATTAGCCATTTTGCCCCTCTTTCCCCTCTATTCATTGAATATTTCGGAACCTTTTCGACTGCTCTACTTGAAAAACCTACATACCTCACAATAGACGGATCCACATTCATATTTATACTATATAGATGCCAGCGAATACGACCATCCTTGAATTTGATTTCAAGTCTGCCATGGAGGTTTGAGCATAACTGCCCCTCAAAAACCAACTGAGAAGGAGGGTTCTCTGACTTGATTACGGTTTTCGGGTCGTTATACGTCCGGCCTATCCACTCTTTTGCAATTCCAAAAAGTTGCTCTGCTGTTTTACCTTCGATAGAATCCACGGCTGTTATAGAATATAAGCCATTTTCCTTGGAAAGAGAACAATTGACTAACACAGAGTCTGGCGATGGATCATGTGTCTCGTAATAATTCGGTTTGCGGTCTTTTGACCACGAAGGTTGGCTCACCAGAGCCATCACTAATAAAAATAGAATCTTTCTCATATTGAAGTAAAATTAAAATACCGCTGCAAAGGTACAAAAAACCGGAACATTTCTGCTCCGGCAACGCTGATTTTTTCTGTCAAATAACAAATCAGAGTGTTATACTCAATAATTCGTGTGCGAAACGATGAATCCCAGTAATAATTCGGTCTGCCTGTTTCTTGCGTGGAACGGCACGATGATTAAGGTAATTAGACAGTTGTTTTTGATTGATACCTGTCATTTTCTCCATGCCGGCAAGAGACATAAATCTAGAGTAGTATTCAAGGAAACTCGGCACGTCGAATCTCCATTCCAACTCATAATCACCTTTAATTTGCTCAGGCCATCTGTCCTCAGGCAAATTTTTCTTGATCAAGCGGATAGCCTCCTCAGTATCAGCCTTTACTTCCTCAATAGTATCACCGCCTGCGTAGATACCTTCACAATTGTCTGAATACGCATTAAGCATATCCTTAGACGCTCCTACAATCATTATAATCTTCTCCATGACTCTGTGGTTCTTTTGGGGTTATACTTTATTTTGTTTTTTGTACGGAGCCCTTACACTCCGTACTTTTTAATCAACTTGTTTGCAAGTGGTTGGAACATTTCCTTTGCCCCGTGATACGGGATTGGCTCTGTCAGTTCGCCATTCTTGACGTAGAAGTAGTGGCTTCCCTCTGCATGGTCGAACTTGTAGCCTGCTTTGATGAATCTTCGATGTAATTCTTTACTCTTCATATATGATATTTGTTATTTGACTTTGCAAAGATAGCAAAATTTCTATTATTAAACAAACTTTCCCAAAGAAAAATAGCAAATTTTCTATTATTTAACATTCTAAACACTCAAAAAAGGCATTTGTCAAGAAAATGCCTACCATTTTACCTTTAAAATTCCATAGTCAGAATGAAAATGGAAATTGAAAACAATTCGCAAAATTCCGTCGGTTCAGACAGGCAATCGGGCAATATTTGTCGGTTCAAACACTCAATCAGGCAATTTTCGTAACCCAAAAGGGAGAATCTGCGAGAATTGTCCACCGCAAAGACGGTATTTTGCACATATTTCGCAACCATTTGCAACTATTTTGCAACTATTTTGCACGGCTGCCGTTTCGCAAAACTCTAAATCTATGGTTTTCTTCTGCTAACGAAACGGCAACCCCACTAATCAAAAAGCTCAGCAAACCACCATCACCCCAAAAACAGCGCGACACCATGAAATAAAAAAAGTTGTGAACACCTTACTTTATATAAATAACTGATAATCAGAGAAATAATCTTCGCTTCCTTTGATTTGAAAGGAAGTCCGTACATACGCACCCCGCACCGCCCTGCGCAGAATGTGTAATTACCGCAATAAAACATGACGGTATATGTATTTTTGTAGAACAAAAAATATAGAGGCTGTTTTATAAAGCCTCTATATAAAAATCTCAACTAAGAGCATCGATATGCTGTGTCAAGATAGATGTTGCTCGTTTGACATCTAAGAGGACCGTACGTATAAAAGACGGGTCTTCTTTAAGAACTTTCAGCCATGACTTCAAGTAGGATGCACTTTCTTCTTTTATGCAAGAAAGGAACCCATATTTTTTTGCAGTCAAAGCTGCACCAAGTTCTGCAATCAATTCTTCTTTTGCATAAGAAGACGAGCCAAATTTAGCATCTGGAGAAAATCTATTAAGATGCTTGGCGGAGCCTGTAGAGTGAATACACTCATGGAAGGCTGTTGAATAAAAAGACTCCCCGTCTTTAAATTGTCTTTTCTCTGGCAAAACAATTTCATCTTTTGAAAGAGAAAAGAAGGCAGCATCTCCTTTCTTTATTTTAACAGGACAAAGCCATTTGTCATTATCTATCATAGAATCAAAAGACGGAAAAACAAACAAACCTTCATCATTGTTTGTTTTATCAATTACATGCTCTGAAAGCAATTTATTATATAGCTCAGGGCGAGCATCTGCGATATTTGTTTGTTCAATGTTAAAAACATCATATACGGTCGTTGCCGGATATACTTTATATGAAGATTTTTCATCATCCGAAAGATTTTTATAATCTTCATATTTTATTTTCTGTCCATTCTCACCAACGACAGTAAAAGTAGTGAGAAAAACTGGGAAAGATTTTTCTTCTTTAAGAACATGGACCCACGGCAGTTTATTACCGTCGGCATCAACAGCAGGCACACGTCCGTTAACGGTGTCTTTAAAGTTTAATGAAAAACATTTTTTGTAAGTCAAGAATACAGGTGTTTTGTAATTCTTGTTTTCGCAATGCAGAAGTAGCATTAGCGCGTTCATTCCGTTATATTCGCGATTGCTAAGATTTCGAGGCCATGCGAGGCTACATTCTGTGAACCATGGCTTTTCCCAGTCTTTTTCAATGTTTTCAATTTTTTCAATCATCATGTCTGCAAAAAGATTCAATGCTTTTTCTTCTTTACTAATAAAAGAACTACGACTCTTGTTGTTCATTTTTGTTTTCATTTTTAGAATGTTTTAAATGGTTTATGATTTTATTTGTAATTAAGCTGCTTGTTCAACAATTATATAAAGAATATCTACATACATTTCCATTGCTCGAGATTCTGCTATCATGCAGGCTTCACCGTAAGAATCTGCATCAACTTCAAATTGATAATATTCATTGTCTTCGCATTCTACCGTAACATTGTAGGTATTCCAGCTGCTAAGATTGCCGATGTGCTGTTTGAAACTGTTGTTAAATTTAGAATTCATTGCTAAAGTTGTCATAATTTTATTTTTTAAGTTAAACTTGAAGTGCTTTGCACTTTTGTAATTTTTACGTGCTAACAGGAGCAAACAAGAGAAAGGAATGTAAATGCAAGAGATGATACAAAAATTTTCATCCATAGGAGTAAAGAATTTGATCCAGGAGCAACTGCACCCAAATTCTTTGAATAATTTTTGCATCATAGAGGTAGCGGTGCCCTTGCAGAATGACGCTTGTGCTATCTTTGCAAAGGAAAAATCAAAGAGCAGAGCAAGGAAAAGTTATAAAAAATGACATGACAACAAATGATTCTAAACAACATTTACAAACTGAAGGCAAGCAGCAGGATACACCTTCATTACAATTCTGAAGATAATGAAATTAGCAAATTGAATGAGCAAGACAAGCCTGTTACAGAATGCAAGGAGCAATATGTATTTAGATATGTAAGAATGAAACAAGTTGCTTAAAAGAAAATCACATTTAAAAGGTTCGGAGATGGAAAAACAGAATAGACAACAGAAGGAGTATTAGGAAAGAAGTAATAGCATCAAGATTGAAGAAAAGATTGAAGAAAAGATTAAAGAAAAAGACAAAAAGACCGCAGACATACTCTCTCACGAGAAATCTGCGGCAAATTTAAGAAGATAGGTCATGCGACACCAGCATTTCCGCCTCCATACGACGGACTGTTGCCGATTTCGACACCAATACATAAAGTGTCAAAAGCATCCGAGCCGTCCGTACGAAACTGCAACGGGTCTTCCTCTGTTTCTGGATTCTTTTCTCCTGATTTGTCTTTTTGATTGGTGCCGTTTACTGTCATGGCAGAATCAATGGAGACTAAAAGATCTTGATTGTTTTCTTCGTTGATTAATAAACGATAAGAACGCTGCCCTGCAAACATACCATTAATTAACTGTTGTTTAATGGGATGTTTCCAGACTTGTCCTATATAAAGTTCCCGGACAACCCATCCGTTAGACATAAAGCGCTCTTTAATAACAGTATGAAAGTCTGCCTTGTTTACTCCATAGTTATTGCCGACGAACGTAGAATCAAAAACAAAAACAACCTCTTTAATCTTAAGATAATAATAATATTGGCAGACTTCATCAACAAGTTCTGGGAGTCTACGGTTATATTTTACATAAAAACTTTTCAAGATACGCAGATACATATCACTACCAGGCTGTCCAACTACGCACCAGTTGATATTAGCATTTGCATCAAATGCCACCCAGAGAGCCTGTGTCTTGTCTATGTCAGCATCAAAACGACAGTCAACGTGTCTGAGTTTCTCCATGTCAAAGTTTAAAGAATCTATATAAGTCTTGTTTACGGACGAATATAAATTACTATCCGTTTTCGAACTATAAAAAGAGTCTTCTGCATGCTCAACGCGCCGGCACATAATAGTTGTGCGAAATGTTGCAGGAGGCATGTCCCGATGACATTGGTTTATAAAATCTTCGCCAAGTATCTCAAGATTTTCAATAGAAGAAAATTCCTTATAAAGAAACGTATCTGCGCGAAGTTGGTTAACAGATCGGGACAGTTTTCTAAGATAATGAAGTTCGGCAGCCGTTGGGCGCTGATTTAAAGAAATCATTTTTGCAATATGACTTTTAAGAGTCATTAGTTCAGCAACTAAGCCCTCCAGAACTCTTACATTTTCTAATGAGCATTTTTCCCTGTCATTAAGAAACCACGAGCCTTTTTTAGTAGTTGGCATGTCTGAAAATTTTGCTATACCATGATGATAATATAGCTTCCCGAAAATGTTACGGTTTCCTCGATTGGCAGGTATTGTTTCATCTTTTAGTTGTTTAAAATCAATAAACTTTGCTTCATCTATTAAAATGAAGTCAAAACTTTGAGAATTAGATGTGCCTTTT
>OCVV012850759.1_pt1 | contig 40451 bp, 20 predicted proteins | sample 1539721 | NCBI WGS metagenome assembly OCVV01 (sample SAMN02144230, study PRJEB22623) | gut metagenome | biome: sheep rumen | host: Ovis aries | place: New Zealand | reverse complement strand
AATTCGTGGTTAATTCATGATAATTTATGTCTAAAATAAAACACGAATTTCCATGAATTAACCACGAATTTTTCATGAATTATTTTTGTTTGAAGTCACCGAACTCACGTATTAAGAGACTCCGTTTCCCCACTACGTGCAACGCCGTTGCATATTCAAATTGTACGCCGTACAATATACAATCAGTACGGCACTCCTATTATAATTTGTACGACGTTGCACCGAGAGCGGTCACGGCATTCCATCGAACCCGACGCCGCTATCTGCCAAAAAAACACACAAAAACAACAAAAAATCATCCCCTTCCCATTTTTTTTCTCCTTTTTTTGTTTGTTTCACATTTTTTATGTTTATTTGCAACTTGAATTGGATGAGACATAAAAACCAACCAAATAACAACTTTCTTTAATTAACTTTATTTATTAACTTCTAAAACCAAATTCCTATGAAAAAGAAACTACAATTTCTTTGTTCGTTGGTGGCTCTGATGTGCTTTGGCGTAGCCACTTATGCACAAACAGATTGCACAGCGAAAGTTGGGACTTCCAAGGAATCATGGGGCGGTAATGGTACATACGGCAGTGTCCAGACATATGCCGGTACAACCACTCCTCTCGTTGAGTTCTATGGATCTTCCGATGCTGGGACAAAGCTAAGTCAAGCCATTACAGGCCTTGACAAAGGCATCTACGAAGTGACCGTGTTTGCCACCTCGCATAATGCGTGGGGCAACCATGGTGCCATCCTACAAGAGGACGCAGACGATGTTGCCTACATCTTTGCTACGGCAGGTGGAACGACTCTAAAAGAGTTCTTCACCGCTCACAAGAACTCAGGGATGAGCGCAGATGAACCCTACAAAATCACCATCAGTAACATCATTGTTCCTAATGGCGATTTGACAATCGGTTTGGCTCTTGACAAATCAGGTCAAACGGAATGGCAAACCATCCAGATTTACCAGCTCACTCGCACGGGCGATATTCCATTGACAGAGCTGAGCAATATCTACAATAAGGCAAAAGAGAATGCCACTAATCTGACGACTGAAACAATGTCGAATACAGCCAAAAAGGCTCTGACTGATGCAATCGTCGACTATTCAGAAGTGGATCAAACATCCGAAGAAGCGCTTACCACGGCCATCAATGCATTCAATGCAGCCAGCAAAGCTGCAGAGGTTTCCATTGCCAGCTATAAAATTATCGCAACGGGTTCTATCCCAGACAACTCTCTTGCGGGCTGGACATGCGAAAACGCTAATACTTTCCACATTAACACGTGGTCTGGCGAGGGTAACTCAGACGGTTCGAACATGAAAACTCCATTCATCGAGAACTGGGTAGGCAAAGGCAGTTTCCTGGGCGCAGGTAAGGTCTATTACAAACTTGAAGGTCTGGAGCCTGGTGAAGTGTACTACGCACAGGCATTGGTACGTTCTTATAACGAGGCAAACTCCGATGCGCCCAATGGCCCCAACTTCTTTGTCAATGATGTTGTGACAAGTCTTTCCGAGGCAGGCACTACTTTCACCTATAATGGAATGTCTGGTATCTATGCCACTTTGGGTGGTGCTGCCACTGTTGATGCTGATGGTACTCTGACACTGGGCGTTGAAATTGCCAACGACCGCAACTACAACTGGGTGGCATTCAAGAATGTCAAGATTCAGCCTATGGCTGATGCCTTAGCTGCTATTGTTACAGAGGCTCAAGCCATTGAAGAGAGTTCTCTTCCTGAAAAAGCATACCAAAAGTTGCAAACAACTATCGAAGAGAACAATAAGACATATACGACTGCCACTGAGTACGAGCAGGCCATTGCCAACATCCGAGCCGCCATTGCGGAGGCTCAACTTTACGCAAATGCAAAGGCTCAGTTGGAGAGTATAGAAGCGGCTCTTGAGGGAACAAACGTTTACACGGAAACTGCCTATAACACTTACTATGGTGATTATTTGAAGAAGTACGAAGAAGGTACTTTCACAACTGAAGATGCTGGCAAGTTGTCTGCGGGTTCTCGTGTATCAGGTTCTATTCCAAACATTTTGCTGGAACCATGGACTATTGGAGAAAATAAGGCACTTCCTGATGACAAAGGTCTTTACATCAACACATGGTCAGTTGAAGGAGATACTGACGGCACAGAGTTCAAGACTCCATTCTTTGAATATTGGACTGGTGATAATAATTCGCTCGGTGAGAACACCTTGACTGCAACACTCGAAAACGTTGCTCCCGGATCATACGAAGTTTCCGCATGGGTACGTGTTCGTGCCAAGAATGGCACCGCTGCAACTGACGCTACAGGCATCACGCTGTCGGCCAACGACGGCGAGGCTGTTGACGTGACAGAAGGAGAAGCCGTGGGTACCTCACAATTCAACATTGGGAAATACACTGCCTCTGCCACTGTAGGCGAGGATGGCATCTTGAAGATTAAGTTCAACGTGGCTGCCGACAACAACATCTCTTGGCTCTCGTTCAAGGACGTGAAGTATGCAGCAGTAGCAGAACCTGCAACAGCCATCGTAAACGCTGAGTTCAACCCCGAGGCTGAACCCCTCGGCTGGGAAAAGGTCAATCCAGAGCAGTACTATGACCTCGGCATGGGTCTCATCGGTACCTATCAAGTGCGCGGAGAACATCCCGCTGCCACTGTTGACGAGACCCACCCCGCCACTGAGTACGCTGCTGGTTTGGAGTGCCGCTGGAAGACCAACTATGCTGCCTTCACGCAGACTACAGCCAACCTGCCAACAGGTTACTACAAACTGACTTTTGATGTAGAGAACACCAACGCTTCAACAACCAGTGCCGCCTACGAGAACCGCTTCACGGTCACTGTAGGAGAGAATGTCTATACAGACGAGAGCACTGAATGGATGAATGGCAAGAGTGCATGGACCACTCACACTATCGCCTTCCCCGTTGAAGAGGCTGCTCCTATCACCATCAGTCTGGGCTATGGCACCGGTACGAACAACTATGGTGTGGGCAACACGCCAAACCTCTTCGTGAGCAACCTGCAACTGACAACGGCTGACCCCGTGATTGAGGCTAAAACAAAAGCCCTTGCAAAGATTGCTGCACTTGCCCCTGTGGGCGACGCTCTCTTCCAGTATGCTCAGGCCGACATCGAAGCAGCCAAGGCTGCCGTAGAGGTTGCCACAACAGTAGCAGAAGTGGAGGCTGTGGCTATGCCTGCACCTAACGCTCCCGACGCAGAGAAGCAGTATGCCTTCCAGTTGAAGTTGGATGGTGAGACTCCTCTCTACATGAACCTGACAGAAACTGGTATCACGATTGCAGAGGAAGCCACTCCTCTCTCTTTCGTTGAGACAGAGACTGCCGGTCAGTACAATCTCGTTGCTGATGGCCTTTATGTAGGTTTGGCTGGTGGCAATGCATGGACAATGTCAACTGCCGCCGACAATAAGGCTGCATGGACATTCACTGCTCTTGGCAATGATGAATACTACATCAACAACCTCGTGACCGCAGGTCGTTTTGTTGGTACTAACGCGGCTGATAAAGCGGCTGGAAATCCATGCTATGCAGACAAACAGACTTCTAATGGCAACGTGGTGTGGATTATCACAGAGTACGTGGCACCAACTCCTGAGCCAATCAATATGACCGACCTGACTCCAGCAATGTTCCACAAGTGGACACTTGTTGAACCAATCGAAGTTTCTGTTGAAAACCAGCCATGTGCCAATGGTCTCTACAAGCAGGACGGCAGCGTTTATGGCGACATGAGCGTGAACCCCGACCAGTATGCTGACCTCTCAGAGTGGGATTATCTCACCATCGCTGCCACAGGTGGCGTACCACGTCTGATTTTCAACCGCACGGCTGACCTTACACAGGCAGAAGGCTCTGAGGCATGGAAGGGTACTATCCCATTGCAAATCCAAGATACTGAGAGCGAGTATCTCGTGAGCAAAGACAATGACATCTATGTTTACGACCTCAAGGCCATCAAGGAGTTCCTCGGTGGCACAGTACACCTCAACGCTATCAAGGTGGCTGGCGGCGGCCAGATGACAACCCATGCCATCAAACTGTCCACTATCCAGCCTTGCATCCCAACATGGTACACCATCACTTCTGCCGATGGCATCGAGAATGGTACAGTTTCCGCTTGGGAGAAGGCCGTAGAAGGTGCACCCGTGAAGGTCACTGCAACTCCTGCTGAAGGCTATGAACTTGAGGCTATCAACTACATAGCCGAAGGCGAAGAGACTCCAACGGCTGTGGAAGAAGCAACCTTCACCATGCCTGCTGCCAACGTCACAATCAGCGCAACCTTCAAGAAGGCTCCTGAGTACATTGTCTCTGACCTGACAAAGGAAATGTTCCATGACTGGTCTGCCGCTGATGCCACAGCAGAAATCACAACAGAAGAGGCTGCTTGCGATTACGCTATTGGCGACACAGAAGCAAAGGCTGAAGGGACATCCCTGTATGGCAATGGCAATGTATTGGGACAGAGTTTTGCAGACTTGACTGACTATAAGAGTCTGACATTGACCGTTGAGTCTGGCAACATTCGCATCATGCTCAATACCGTAGGTCAAAGCAATCCAAAGACTTTTATCGAACTGAATAACGGCACCAGCAAACCTTATTTCAGCATCAATGGCAACACTTGGACTGTTGACTTCGACAAGTTCAAGGAAACTGAGAATGTTGAATATGTTCACCTCAACGTGATTAAGGTTGCATGGGGTACAACGGCAGCCATTTCAGCCGCCAAACTGAAAAAACTTGACGAAACAACTCCAACTCTCTACGCTATCACCATCGCTGAGACCGAGAACGGTACAGTGGAGGCTGACATGGAAGAGGCTGAGGAAGGTGCAACCGTAACCATCACGGTTACTCCTAACGATGGTTTCATGGTGGATGAGGCATCCTACAGCTACACGCTGGATGGTGAAGCAGAACCTACTGTGGCTGAAATTGCTGAGCCAGAAGAAGGCAATGCTGCTACCATCACCATGCCTGCAGCCGACGTGACTGTGAACATCACCTTCAAAGCTATTGAGGTTGAGCCAGAGACTCCAACAATTGCCGCCACACTTGTACACACGGCAAGCGCATCTTGGGGTAGCAACAGCGGACGTGCCAACACAGTGGATAGCGAGAAAGAATACTACAACAACGACACACCGACTAGTTGGGCTGGCGCAGCATTTGCAGAATTCAGTCTCGATATTCCCAATGGTGCTACTATCACCAAGGCTACTCTGAACTGGAGTGCATTGAATGGCAACAACAAATCAGACCGCACCAATAACGTGTACTACCTGAATGCTGGAACATCGCTTGACTACACGGCTATTCCTACAAGCACTGATGCTTATCAGTTCACTGATGCCAAGACTTTGGTTACCACCATCGTAGGCAAAGGTACTTATGTGGAAGCAACTGACGCAACAGATGCCGTTAAGGCTATTGCCGCAGCCAAGGAGAACACCATCATCTTCCAGTGGACTGGCAACAATGGCGGTGCAGAACTGTATGGCAAGGCTTCGGAGAACGCTCCAACACTCATCATCGAGTACATCCCCGGTGCTCCAGAGATTGCCAACTGGTCATTCGATGAGAACGCAGAGGATGTCATCACTGTGACCACTCAAGGCTATGCACGTAACATCGCAGAAGGTAGCGACCAAATCACTGGTTTGCAGCCTGTGACGGGCTGGACTCCTGTTGCCGAGCAGACGGCTGGCGACCCCGGCTTCACGGGTGGTGTGTTCGCATACGGTTCTGAGAACTTGTTGAACAACAAGGTGGCTGCTCCTGCTGCTGCTCCAGAAGACAGCGAAAGTCCTTCTGCTCTTGGTCTTTCCGCCGTATGGGAAGGTATTGCTCAGTACACTCAGGAGGTGACACTCCCTGCTGGTGACTACAAGTTCACCTATACTGCCTACAACGGTGCTAACACGGGTGCTGTGACCAAGAACCTCTTTGGCTTCGTGGCTGGGGACGGCACGGCATTCCTCTCTGACCAGAAGACATTCCCCGTTGGCGAGTGGAACACTTACGAAGTGGCTTTCACTGTCGATGCTGAAACGACTGGTAACATCTCCGTCGGCTTCCAAGGTGCAGGCGGCTCTAGTGCTGCTCCCCACCTCTTCGTGGATAACGTGACACTGGAGAAGGTGCCTGGCATCGAAATCGCCCTCATCGACCTGAAGAAGGCCATCGAGGCTGCTGAGGCCAAGAAGGCAACCTACGGCATAGGCGAAGGTCTCTTCCAGTATCCAGAGTCTGAAATCGAACCTCTCACTACTGCCATTGCTACTGCTCAGGCTGCTTACGATGCCAAAGAGTCGAAGGCTGCTGTTGAGGCTGCTACCGAGGCCATCAACACTGCTGTTGAGGCATTTGCACCTGCAATGACCACTCCTGACCCAGAGAAGCAGTACATGCTGCAGAGCAAACAGAACGGACTCTATCTGACAATGGCTGCAGAAGGTCTCTCGATTGCAGAAGATCCTTATGCTGTGAAGTTTGAGGATGCTGGTGATGGCACATACTACATCACTGATGGTGAGTATTACGTAGGCATCACAGGCAACTGGGATACCACATCGGCTCCTGAGACTAAGCAGGCTCTTACAATCGTAAGTAAGGTTGTTGATGAAATCTCATACTACACCCTTGGTGAGCCTAAGGGATTCATCGGCGTTGACTATCCTGTGAAGGACAACAAGGGCTGCTGGTCTAACAAGAAAGAGACTGACGGTGATGCCATTCTTTGGACTATCACAGAATACGTAGAGCCTACCGAGAAGACCATTGAGATTGCCATTGAACGCTTTGTGGATCAGGGCTACGGTACACAGACCGAGACCATTGATTTCGCTGAGGCAGCAGAGTTCCTCGGTGTGGATGCTGTCACAAACGACATGTTCCGTGCCGTGACTCCTACAGGTGAACTCGATGCAAACTATGCTACTTATGATGGTTGGTTCAACAAGGAAGGCTTTGCCCAGACTTGGGGTGCTAACGCATTCGTATGTGTGAAACTCTGGGAGCAGATTGACAATGGTGCTTACAGCATCTGCGACATGGGCGGTGACCAAGGTGCTGCAACTCCTGAGGTTGGTGACGAGGTGACCGCACACTGGGCTGCTGTTGCCAACGACAAGACTGTGTACTTCAACTTCAACGTAACCTTCGTGGAAGCACCTGCTCCTGAACTCGCCATTTCTGACGTAAAGGTCAAGAAGGATGTCATCTACGACAACACCGTTACTGGTAACTATGCTGAGCAAATCGCTGAGTTGACCGATGAGGAGATTCAGTCTATCCTTACTGAACTGGGTCTCGCATCACTTGACGAGGCTAAAGTCTATGGCTACAACCCATCTGATGAGTCATTTGTGGTTGCTTATGCTGGATTTGACGGATGGCGTAATGCAAACGGTGACTTTGCCATGCATACTGGCACGACAGATGTACCTGCATGCTGCAAGTACACAGATGGCAAGTCCTACTATTGCTACAACATTGCAGGTGTAGGCGATAAGATTGTGAAGACTTACTGGGCCATTGCCAACGACGAAAAGGCTGTCCTTGTAGAGGTCGATTTCTGGTTTGGCGATGCATATACTGGCATTGACGGCATTGCTTCTGACGGCAAGGCTAAGGCCAATGGCAAGTATCTGGAGAACGGCAAGGTGGTTATCTACCGCAACGGCCAGAAGTTCTCTACCACTGGTGTTCAACTGAAGTAGTCAAACCGTGACTCAAACAACAGACCTACACGAACGCACCCGCGTTCATCACTTATAACGAAAAAACCTTCGGGCCGCCCAGCCCGAAGGTTTTTTTTACCGACTATTGCATATTCCATTTTTTTTTATTACCTTTGCACTTGAAAACAACCAAATTTTGCTGAAGTATGCCCATTACGTACACCACCTTAGATTCTGTCTGGTCAACAGCACAGCGACTTTCCCCTACCGACAGACGGATTTTGGTTCACCGCATCAACAACTCTCTGCAAGAAACTGATGCTGAAAGAAAAAAACGAGTAGCAGCAGAGTTGGAGGCTTTGTGTGGTGCATGGAATGAGGACACACGCTCAACAGAAGAGATAAAAGAAAGCATTCGTTCTGTCCGAACACACAACACATTTCCCACACTGCACTGATGGAACATCCAAAGTATCTACTCGACACATCTGTCTGCATCGATTTCCTGCGTGGGAACCGTCATGTTCTACAGCACTTGATTGAGGAGAACGACCATTGTTTTCTTTCTGTCATTACAAAAATAGAGTTGCTTATGGGGGCATACAATGCTCCTCAGCAGTTCTTTTTAACAGAACTGCATAAAGTACAGACTTTTATCGACAGGTATGACACCATTGGTCTTGAGAACTCTATGCACCGATTTTGTTCTGAGAAAATAAGGTTGAAAACAGCAGGAAAACCTATAGAAGATTTTGACTTGCTAATTGCCACGACGGCTGTGGCCAACGGCATGATTGCGGTGACAAGCAATAGTCAACATTTTGAGAGAGTGGAAGGTATCAGGCTGGAAGATTGGTCAACGGAATGAGAAAAATCCTTCGGGCAGACCTGTCCGAAGGATTTTTTCATCAACTATTGCATATTCCATTTTTTTCATTACCTTTGCACTCCATAAACAGAATACGTTTTTAACCACAATACTTTACTGACTTATGAAGAAAATCATTTCATTGTGTGCCGCACTGACAGTTGCAGGCGGCATGACATCGATCTCTTCCGACAGCACCTCTCCTGCCCTGTCGTATAAACCCTCTTGTTACATCATTCAGTGTTACGTTTGTTACACGCCTTGTGTCACATTTGTAACAGCGGAGGTGTCACATGTGTAACACTGGGTGTGTAACAACTGTAACAAAAAGAGGGGTGGTTGAGATAGGAACGGTGTGCCGAAAACGAGACATCATCATGTGGCTTTTTGTGAGAATTTGTGAATAGAAAAAATATTTTCACTTTTGCGAGGTGGAGATGAGTTTTTTGTTTATCTTTGTGCCATCAAAAAAAAGACTAACCTAAAAACCTATTGAACTATATGAAAAAACTATGGACTTTGATGCTGGTGCTGCTGGCAGTCGTTGCTGCACAAGCACAAGATGGCTATTGGAAACTATTTGACAAGAGGATTGAGCCAGAGAATAATGGCGAGCACTTCGAGGGGGTGAAGATGGAAGGTCATTATGGCAGGTTCACCATGCGTTCAAAGCTGTTGGAACATGGTCAGAGAGGGTATTACACAGACCATTAAGACTGCTATGGCGAGTGGCTTTATTGTATCATCACCTATACTGAACCACTTAAGTATTATGCGCCGGGCGATACGATTACATCGACCTATCAGACCACCACAACACATTCCGACCGTGTCTGTGGTGTGTGGTTTGCTGATGGACCTGGTATTACGGGTGATATCTGGACGGTACAGAATTCGAGCGGAACTTTCCTGCACAATGTCAGAATGGAGAACAAAGATGGTTATCGATCTGTTTGTCCTCAGCGGAAAGACAACCATTACACGGATGTGAAAGAGACTGTCTCTGCTGTAATTCCTAAGGGAAACAGTAGAGATTCGGTGATGGCCATTTATTTCGGATTCGCACATGGGAGAGGCGAGGATGCCGTTTATATCCGATACTACTACAAATGGACGGAAGGTTCAAAGCCTGTTGAGAAGCTTTATTCCACCAATGAGATGCTGAAACAGGAGAAAAAAAGTGGCCCGGGCAAGTGGATTTGGATTCCTGTCGTTGTGGGCATAGGTAGTATCGGTGTTGGAACGGCTGGAGGTGGCATTTATTGGCTTCGTCGTCGAAGGAAGAAACCCACGGTGAAGTTTACTGATGAGGACAAGGAAGAGCTTCGGAAACTGCACAGAGACTATCAGGAGGCCAAACTTGAAGAGGGAAGGGATGCGATGAAATGGGATGGAGTGAAGGGTGCAGGTGAATGGACGGCGTGGGGATTAGATGTAGCAGGCGATGTTGCGATTGGTGCCGTGGGTGCGATAGGTGGCCCTGCCGGACTGCCCATACAACTTAAGCTGACCGCCGCCAAGTCCTTTTTGGCTGGTCTCTCCAAAGACTGGCTTGCCAATGACGAAGGATTCGTCAAGTCTGTTTTCATGAATCTCCCCAAGACCGGCATTGATACTGCGAAAGCAGCGTTTACGGGCGGTGCTACTTTCGGAGGCTATACTTTCGCGCAGAAGGTGGGATGGTATGTTGGCATCGACACTGTGACCAGTTTTGCCGATGACCTGAGTCATGGGAAAAGTTTGGGCGAGTCCACGAAAAATGCTTTTAAGACGGCGGTAAAAAGTACTGTGGGAAGTTCTGCGACGACGGGCATTGCCGACAAGGTTCCTTGGCTTGACATTGCTCGCGCCAAGATAGCAGACCAAGCAACGGAAAAGGCGGCCAATATGACTACCGACACAATACTGGACTCCTTCTTCGACTGGGTTGGCTTGGGCGACTGACCTCCTTATATATAATATAATGTGTAACATCAAAAACGAACAACGATATGGAAACAAAGAAAGAATTTACGGCAATGGACTTCCTCACCTTCACCGTGGCTGGCAACGTGGTGGTGACTGACCCTGTGACGGGCAAGGAATTCCTCTGCTTCCGCAACCCAGACAACACCTTTACCGACTCGCGCGACAATCAGCAACTGAAAGCCGAGGAAATCTACGCCTTAGTGGAACTCCGCATCGAACAGGCACACAAGATGGATGCGGAAATCGAGGCAAGGGCGGCTCAAGAAGCGGCTGCACAACAAACACCTCCTCCCCCACCAGCACCGTCTGCACCTTCGCCGTCGGGAGAGACAGCCCCACCGCCCCCACCACCAACCGGCACAGCTTCCGCTCCCAAGTTCTGCGGCAACTGTGGTGCACCTTTGATGGATGGTTCGAAGTTCTGCACGAAGTGCGGCACGCCTGTAGGATAAAGCGGCGCATAATGGACGATAAGAAACGCCTTATTGTCCACTTTTTTCCCTTTTTCTTTTTGCAAAGCAAGGAAAAAGGCTTATCTTTGTACACAAATATCATATAACCTATATTAAACGTACTAACTTATGAAGAAAATCATTTCGATGTGTGCCGCTTTGGCGATGGCAGGCGGCATGATGGCACAGACACACACGCTGGATGTGAACACAGCAAAGGTGGGAGGCCCTATTCCGAAGACGATGTATGGAATCTTTTTTGAGGACATTAACTATGCAGCCGACGGCGGCCTGTATGGCGAACTGCTCATCAACCGCTCGTTCGAGTTCCCCGACCACTTTGCTGGCTGGGACATTTCGGGAAAGGTGACGCTGAAGGACGATGGCCCCTTCAACAAGAACCCTCACTATGTGCGTCTGGCACCATCGGGCCACACCGACAAATACACGATGATTGAGAACCACGGCTTTTTCGGCATCGGTGTGAAGGGCGGCGAGGAATACCGCATTTCGATGTGGGCACGTGTTCCCGACGGAGGTACAGCCAAACTGTGGGTTGACTTGGTGGATAACGCCACGATGACCGACGACCAGAAGTTGGGCAATGTGGGCATCGAGGTGAGCGGCAAGGAGTGGAAGAAATATACGGGCATCATCAAGCCCAAGAAGACTTTTGCCAAGGCACATCTGCGCGTTTGGGCCGACAGTAAGATGACCACCGATGTGGAGCATGTTTCACTTTTCCCGGTAGATACCTACAAGGGACATGAGAACGGCATGCGCAAGGACTTGGCTGAGAGTTTGGAACAGTTGAAGCCCGGTGTGTTCCGTTTCCCCGGCGGCTGCATCGTGGAAGGCACAGACCTGGCCACACGCTATCAGTGGAAAAACACGGTAGGCCCTGTGGAGAACCGTCCGCTGAACGAGAACCGCTGGCACTACACCTTCACTCACCGCTACTTTCCACAGTATTATCAGAGTTACGGACTTGGATTTTTCGAGTTCTTCCAACTCTCGGAGGAGATTGGTGCCGAACCACTGCCCGTGCTGAGCGTGGGTCTCTCCTGCCAGTTCCAGAACGACATCACCCGTGGCAAGAAGGAGGATGAGGTGCATGTGCCGATGGACCAACTGCAGCCCTACATCGACGATGTCATCGACCTGATTGAGTTTGCCAATGGCGACCCTGCCAAGAACCAGTGGGCAAAATTGCGTGCCGACATGGGACACCCTGCACCGTTCAACTTGAAGTATGTGGGCATCGGCAATGAGCAGTGGGACTATAAGGACAACCCTGTATTTACCAAGCGACTGAAGGTGTTCCTCGACGCTGTGCGCAAGGCACACCCCGAAATCAAGTATATCGGAACCACGGGACCCGACTCTGAGGGCGAGAAGTTCGACCTCCTGCAACCTAAGATGGAGGAACTGAAGGTGGACCTCTACGATGAGCACTTCTACCGCAACGAGGCTTGGTTCCTCGGCACTCCTGAAGCCAAGCAGCGCTATGGTGCCAACTGCGGAGCCAACCGCTACGACAACTACAAGCGCGGCAAGGGTGCACCCAAAGTGTTTGCCGGCGAGTATGCCTGCCACGGTGCGGGCAAGAAGTGGAACCACTTCAATGCCGCGCTGATGGAGGCCGCCTTCATGACGGGCCTGGAGCGCAATGCCGACGTGGTGGAAATGGCCACCTACGCTCCCCTCTTCGCCCACGTGGAAGGCTGGCAGTGGCGTCCCGATGCCATCTGGTATGACAACCTGCGCAAGTTCAATTCCTGTGCCTACTATGTGCAGCAACTCTACTCGCTCAACAAGGGAACCAATATGCTCACGCTGACCATGAACGGCAAGCCCGTGGCTGGCAATCCTGACCAGGATGGTCTCTTCGCATCGGCGGTGATGGACAAGACCACGAACGAGGTCATCGTGAAGGTGGTGAACACCAGCGACAAACCTCAGGACGTGACGCTGAACCTGAAGGGCATGAAGGGCAGCCATGAGGCACAACTCATCACCTTCCACAGCGACAACCTCACGGCAGAGAACACGCTAGAGGAGCCACAGAAAATTGTTCCTCAGACTTCATCGCTCACCATCGCTGCTCCTCAGCAGAACGTGACGGTTCCTGCGCGTACATTCTATATCTATAAAATCAAGAAGTAGCAAACAGAACGGAAGTGAAAAGTGAAAAGTGAAGAGTGAAAAATGAAAAGTGAAAAATCTAAGTTACTTTTACTAATGAGTTGCCAACAGCCCGAATGGCAGGTAACTTAGATTTTTCACTTTTCACTCTTCACTTCTAACTCCTAACTTCTAACTCCTAACTACAATGAAGAAACTCATCTGTATCATCGCGTTAGCCCTCCCCCTTTGGGGGTTGGCAGGCTATGCACAGCAGGCCAAGGTGTATTTCACCAAGGAAATCACACCCGAGTCTTTGGTAAAAATCTATGACGCACTCGGTGTGAAAGCCCATGGCCGTGTGGCCGTGAAAATCAGCACAGGCGAGAGCGGCGGTAACAACTACCTGAAGCCCACTCTCATCCGCAACTTGGTTGACAACGTGAACGGCACTATTGTGGAGTGCTGCACGGCCTATGGGGGAAGCCGTCAGGACAAGGACAAGCATTGGGCCACCATCCACGAGCATGGCTTCGACAGCCTCTTCGCCGTCGATATCATGGACGAGTTTGGCGACTTGCGCATCCCTGTACAGGATAAGACCTGGATTAAGTACGACATCGTGGGCGAACATCTCGGCAACTATGATTTCTGCATCAATCTGGCTCACTTCAAGGGTCACTTGATGGGCGGCTTTGGCGGAGTGCTGAAAAATCAGTCCATTGGTTTTGCCTCTACAGCCGGCAAGGCTTACATCCACTCGCATGGCGTGACGACTGACTCGAAGGAATGTTGGCAGCACACCCAGCCACAAGATGCCTTTCTGGAAAGCATGGCTGCTGCAGCACAGGCTGTGGCAAACTGGTTTGGCGAAGGCAACATCGTCTATATCAATGTGCTGAACAACATCTCCATCGACTGCGACTGCGACGCTCACCCCCACGCACCAGAACTGGAGGACATTGGCATCGTAGCATCCACTGACCCCATCGCCTGCGACCGTGCCGCCTACGACCTCATCTACAAGGTGAAGAAGGACGACAAGAACAACCCTGACCCGTTGCGTGCTCGCATCGAGAAGCAGCATGGCATCCACATTGTGGAATGGGGAGAGAAGATTGGCATGGGCACCACCAACTACAAACTGGTAAGCCTCGACAAATGACCCTTCTTTGCCTGCCCACGTAGCAACGACGGTAAGGTAATTACGTTTACGACGGTAAGGTAATTACGATAGCGACAGTAAGGTAATTACGATAGCGACAGTAAGGTAATTACACTTACGACATTACGTTTTCGGGGGATATTCCATTACCGTCAATCAAGAAGTTGGTAAACATAAAAAAAGAAACCACCGCATGGTTTGCAGTGGTTTCTTTTTTATGCAGTTTCCCTGAGATTACTTCTCCTTGTTCCTGTATTGCAACTATTTCACCTTCATCCGTCACTTCATCTCGATGGTCAACTGTGCATCTTCCAACCCCTTCGCCTTGACGGTGAGGGTGACTTCCCCTGCTTGGTCCTGTGGCTGCACGATGGCAAGAGCCTTTCCACGGAACGTTGTTGGATGGAGACTGCGGAAGGAGTGCATGTCGTAAGGATGACCCGTGCCGGCAATGACCTGAGCAGGCCCCGACACGGTGATTTCCAGAGGTATCTCGGCGGTAGGACAAAGATGTCCCTCTTCATCTTCTATACATATATTTATATAGGAGAGGTCGTTGTGAGAGGCTGAGATGCTAGTGCGGTCGGCCTTGAGCACAATCTTTGCTGGCGGTAGGGCTGTGACGAACTCCAATGAATCCACTCTGGCTCTCCGTGTTTGGGGGACAGTACGGGCCTTCAGAGAGCCGGGTTCGTATGCCACAGTGAAAGTGGCCGTATAGGTGTTGGGGTCTGTCGCATCTTCGCCCACAATGGAGTCGTTGATGAGCAACTGCACCATCGGCTCACGACTATACACATGCACCCTGAGCGAGTCGCTGCGATGGGCCTTAGGATTATGCTTGATGTGGCCCACCACATTCTTGGTCAGATAGTTCTCTGGGCGGAGTTCGATGGGGAGATAAGGTTCTTCCGAAGCATGAGCATAAGCAAAGGCATGGTCTTTCCAGTTCCAGTGGTTTTCTTCAGCAGTCCATCCCCATGCCTCTATTTGTTCATACTCCCCATCAGGCAGAGAAGGCCGCACGGCCATAGCCATAGGAGCGAGTCCCCAGAGAACATCGCGGTAGTAACTTTGAGGCTTCTTGTCGCCTACAAGGTCGAGGTCGCCACACCATGCGTTGAACCAAGGCCACGAAAGGAACTGAATCCACTCGTTGTCAGAACGTTCAAAAGTGTGACCCAGTCCTGCCTCGCCCACATAGTCGATGGCCGTCCAGACGAAGTCGCCAAGAATGTAGGGGTGCTTTTCCACCAAGTTCCAGTTCTTCGCCATCTCCTTGGGGAAAGACTCTGAGCCATAGATGATGCGGTCTGGGAAAGAATCATGATCGACCTCATAGTGTCTCCACTCATAATTGTAGCCAGCAATCTCCACGTTCTCAAAAGCCCGTGGAGAGTCGGTTTCCCACTTGAACTTCGGCCTGTCCCAGAAGGAGTTGACAGCCATCGTTGTTGGCCTTGTATGGTCATATTGGTTTGCGGCGAGATTCAGTTCGAGTGCTATTTCCTTGCCACGCGGCACGTCTGCCCGCTGAGCAATCTCATTGCCGATGCTCCACATGATGATACTGGGGTGATTGCGGTCGCGGCGCACCATGAGTGCCATATCTTTCTTGTGGTCACGAGCAAAGTATCGGCTGTAGTCGTCAGGACGCTTGGCCTCTTCCCATTGGTCAAACACCTCGTCAATGACCAGCATTCCGAGACTGTCACAAGCATGGAGAAAAGCCTCCGTTGGCAGGTTGTGGCTGCAACGCACGGCATTATAGCCCTGAGCCTTCATCAGTTGCACCTTATGCACTTCGGCACGATCAATGCCTGCGGTACCCAAGAGTCCGTTGTCATGGTGTACACAACCGCCACGAAGTTTGGTCGGTTTCCCATTCAGCAAGAAACCCTCTTCAGCAGAAAAGCGGATTGTGCGGATGCCGAAGGGAATGTAGAGTGCATCTTTTTCTTCGCCCGACTGGCTGATAGACACTTTAGCCGTGTAGCGGTAAGGGTTCTCCAGCGACCAAAGGACAGGAGTCTTGACCGTCAGTTCTGTCGCCACGTCGGTGCCTTGAGGGGTGTCTGCTCCGGCAGTCACTTCCATCTCCTGATGAGACACCACTTCTCCGTTGGCATCCATCACCTCCACTCGGAACGTGGAGGTTGCAGTCCTGCCGCTCTCGTTGAAAACTTTGGCAAAGATTTTCACGTTCGCCTCCTTGCCTTTGTTCAAAACCTCTGAGCCGTCCACGTAAGTATCCCACTCGTCCAGATGGAGTTTATCGGTCGTCTCGAGCCAGACATGGCGGAAGATGCCGCTACCTGCATACCATCGGGAGTTCTGCCCTTCGTTTACAGCCTTCACCACCACCGTCACATCACGTTCATTGGACATATTGCGGTTCGACTTATCAGCCAATATCTTATTAAGATTGACCACAAAAGGCATATAGCCATAGACATTAACGGCTGCCTTCACACCGTTGACCCACACCTCTGCCTGATTGTAAACTCCATCGAAGCGAAGGTTGACCAACGTCTGCGAAAGGAAGGTGTCGAGTTGGGCATTTCCATGAACAGGCAAGGAGAAAGTCTTGCGATACCAACCCGTACCACCCACTGTCTGCCCAGTGTCTCTGTCACCAAGACTGAGGCGAGAGAATGGACCTACTTGCACATCCGACCAATCCGGATGATGCTTCCGCCCATTAGATGGGTCAGCAATGGCTTCCATACTAAAGTCATGTGGCACAGTGAGTGTGCGCCATCGGCTATCATCGTAGTCAATAGCCTCGGCATCAACCACATCGCCACGATGAAACTTCCAGTTCTGATCGAAACAAACCTTCCGCTGGGCAGAACCAGACCCTGCAAAGAAGAGAAAAGCAATGACTGATAAAATATACTTCATGATTCTTTATTTTTAGTTCTTGACTTTTTATTTTTAGTTTTTGAAACTATGGATAGGAGCAGGAATGCGTCCCCCTCTGTCAACAAAGCGTTGACAGGAGAAGGTGTTGACAGGCATGATGGGGGCGTAGCCCAGGAGTCCGCCAAATTCGACGGTGTCGCCAACGGTCTTGCCCACCACAGGGATGATGCGCACGGCGGTGGTCTTCTGGTTGACCATGCCGATGGCACTCTCGTCAGCAATGATGCCAGCAATGGTGGCGGCAGGTGTGTCGCCAGGGATGGCTATCATGTCGAGTCCTACGGAGCAGACGCAGGTCATGGCTTCGAGTTTTTCGATGGTGAGAGCACCAGCCTCCACGGCATCTATCATGCCTTGGTCCTCACTCACGGGAATGAAGGCACCAGAGAGTCCGCCCACATAAGAGGAGGCCATCACGCCACCCTTCTTCACCTGGTCGTTGAGCAGGGCAAGGGCAGCCGTGGTGCCTGGGGCCCCAGGGTGTTCCACACCGATACACTTGAGAATGTCGGCCACAGAATCGCCGATGGCAGGAGTGGGGGCAAGGCTGAGGTCGATGATGCCAAAGGGAATGCCGAGTCGGCTACTGGCCTCCTGAGCCACAAGTTGACCGACGCGGGTAATCTTGAAGGCAGTGCGCTTGATGGTCTCGCAGAGCAGTTCAAAGTTGGCCAACCCATGCGCTGGGCTATTTTCATTGGCAGCAACTTTGTCAATCTGCTCCAGGGCATACTTCACCACTCCAGGGCCGCTGACTCCCACGTTGATGATGGCATCGGCCTCGCTCACTCCGTGGAAGGCTCCGGCCATAAAGGGGTTGTCGTCGGGGGCATTGCAAAGCACCACAAGTTTGGCACAGCCCAGAGAGTCTTTGTCCTTGGTCTCTTCAGCGGTCTGACGGATGATGTCGCCCATCAGGCGCACAGCGTCCATGTTGATGCCAGTCTTGGTCGAACCCACATTGACGCTGGAGCAGATGCGCTCGGTGCAGGCCAAGGCCATCGGGATGGAGCGAATGAGCAGTTCGTCGCTCTGGGTCATGCCTTTCGACACTATGGCCGAAAAGCCTCCGAGGAAATTCACCCCAACCTCTTTGGCCGCCTTGTCCAGCGTCTTGGCTATCTGCACATAGTCGCCGGGGATGCGGCAGCAGGCACTGCCCACCAAAGAAATGGGGGTGATGCTGATGCGCTTGTTCACAATCGGAATGCCAAATTCCTTGGAGATGTCTTCACCCGTCTGCACGAGGTCGCGAGCCAACGTGGTGATTTTTCTGTAAATCCTCTCACACGTCACCGCCAAGTCCTTGTCGGCACAATCCAGCAGACTGATTCCCATCGTGATTGTCCTGACGTCAAGATTCTCTTGCTCAATCATCTTGTTCGTCTCAATCACTTCTTGCAAATTAATCATATACCCTCCTTTCAGATTCTGTGCATCTTGTCAAAGATGTCTTCCAACTGACACTTCACCTGCACACCCGTATCAGCACCTATCTTGGTCAGTTCATCGCTAATCACACCAAACGCTTTGACCGACTTGGTCAAATCGACAATCATCATCATGTTGAAGAACTCCTGCACGATGGTCTGTGAAATGTCGAGAATATTGATTTGATTGTCGGCAAGATAGGTACAAACCTTGGCAATGATGCCCACGGTGTCCTTGCCCACCACCGTAATAATCGCTCTTGTCATATTCTTTTCTTTTGGATTAAGAGTTTTGTTTTTTCAGAATGTCCGTGTGCAGATGCCATCGTAGGTATGGACAGAGAAAGTCAGTTCATCCACCCCCTCAGGAATAGGCATAGACATATAGACCTGCTCCGTGTAGGACTCCTTGTCGCTCAATGGCCGCAGATGCACCAAGGAATAATGCCCTGGTGCTTCTTTGCAGAAAGCATACTGGTGAACCCCTTCCCCACTGGTCATCACCCCCAAATGCAAGTTGATATAACCGCCACTTTTCCACATACTCACCACCTTCACAGGGTCGCGCGGCAAATACTCCACACCGCCATATTCCTTCCCATCCACCGTCAACACAAACGACTCGGCTGCCACAGGTCCAGAGGAAAAAATAGCGGCCAGTCCAAGAAGTTCCATCTTCCCTTCTGACAGTGTGTAAGTTCCCCTGCATCTGACTTTTTCATTGATAGCCTTTGTCTGCAGTTGCTGTGCTGCCACGTCGTAGATGGAACCATCGTCGAGCACCACCGTCACCAGCCGCCCATCAAAGTCCGTGTTCACCACCATCAAGTCGGTGATGTAGGGCGGGACATAGCCTCCACTGTCTTCTTCGCCTTGGGTACAGCCCACAAGCAGCCCCGAAACCACCACAGTTGCCGTCAGCAGCACAGCCGCCAAGCAAGAGTAACACTTATGCCAAAGTTGCTTCATAGTTACGGAGAGGATTCGCATACATGGCCGTTATCTTCTCGCGGAGGAAAGGCACATCGGGGTTCTCCACATCCACCATCTTGATGCGCGACTCGATGTACTCGTTCGTCTTGCCAGCCAACGCATCGCGGTTGATGTCGTATATCTTATAGTTCCTATGTATTTCATGGTCGATATGTTCTGCCACCAGGCGGAATATATCGGCCTTTTCTATTTTCTCTGGGTCGAGCGAATCGAGCCACTCGTTGATGCAGTCAGCCGCCTGATAGTGCACATGCCCCTTCTTCCCCCAGATGCCCGTCTTCATGTTGTCAAGGTCATCCTGTTTCGCCTTCTTCCATCCGGGAATGTCGCGTTTGCACTGAAACTCCTTTGCCTTCAGATAGTCGCAAGGGTCATACTCATACGAGATGGCCAACGGCACGATGTTCATGTTCTTCAGATTCGCAATGATGTCCGCCGTCGTCCGGCCCGGTGTGGGTCCGCCCATGTTCAGCATCTTCAACACCGACTCCTGTGTGCGGTCGTCCGAGTCTTTCGCCCGTCCCTCACGCTGTGCAATCCAGATGTTCTCATGCTTCTCGTTGATGGCAAAGTGCATGTACTGACTCATGTGGATAGACGACTTGAGCATCTCCTTCGGAGTCAGCCCACGATTCACGGTGAAAGACTTATTCATCCGCACCAGCGTCTTTATCCACGGATAAATCAGCAAGTTGTCGCCGATGGCAATCTCCACCGTGGTCGAGAAGCCGTCCTTCAGCAGCATCGTGTCGAGAAAAGCCGAGTCAAGCACAATGTCGCGATGGTTCGACATGAACGTGTAGTTTCCGTTTCTGTCCAGCGACTTAGGAAAGAAAAACGAATGACCCGTTGTCGCCTTGTGGAACACATAATACACCAACGGCTTCATAAACCGCTTCTGGAAGTCGAGCGGTGTCTTGATGCCGATAAACATTTTCCTCAAGAGCCAGTTGCGCATGCCCTTCGGCAGCGGAATCAGCCCTTGCAGGATTTTGTCGAACTGACGGTCGGCCAGCATGCTGTCAAACGCAGCCTTCATCTCGCCTTCCGCACAGGGGCGTATGTCATCAAAATCACTTAGTTGCATAGTTTTTCTGCTATTATCTCGTTCAACACCTCTTTCATGTCCCCTCCTTCAGCGCGCACCTGCTGAGGAATGAAACTGGTCAATGTCATGCCAGGCGTTGTATTGATTTCCAACATGTTAATCACATCCTCACCCTTTTCATTCTTCCCGATGATGTAATCTACGCGGATGATGCCCGAAGCCCCCAAAATGTCATAGATGGCAGCCGTCAGTTCCTTCACACGTCGGGTCGTGTCCTCCTTCAGACGGGCAGGCGTGATTTCCTCCACCATGCCGTTATACTTAGCATCATAGTCGAAGAAATCAGTCTTGGGCACCACCTCCGTGATGGGCAACACGTGCATGCCGCCGGCCTTGGTGCGATAGACTCCGTTACTGATTTCCACACCCTTCAACTCGTTCTCTATCAACACTTCAGGACACTCCTCCATCGCCTTCTCGATGGCAGGCAACACATCCTCCATCTTCTTGCAATGGGTCACGCCGAAACTGGAGCCTCCGCCGTTAGGCTTGATGAAACAAGGCAAGCCCACCCTCTCCACGATTTGCTGCACATCCACCTGCTGACCCTGACGCACCAGAATGTCCTCTGCCACCTTCACGCCAAAGCCTTTCAAGAACTGATTCAGTGCAAACTTATTGAAAGTCAGCGACTCCACCAGCACACCGCTCGTCGAATAAGGAATGCCGAGCAGGTCGAAGTAGCCCTGCAAGGTGCCATCCTCGCCCGGTGTGCCATGAATGGTGATATAAGCATAGTCGGGGCGAATGTCCCTGCCCCACTCGTCCTTGAACGAGAAGTTATGGCGATACACCTGCGAACGCTTGTCGCCCTTCAGATGGGCAAACCATCCCTGATGGCTCACCTCCACAATATAGACATCATAAAGTTCTTTGTCAATCCAAGAATCAATACCAGCCGCACTTCTCAGCGACACATCGTGCTCAGAACTATCTCCGCCAGCCACGATGGCAATTACTTTTTTCATCTTTTTATCTATTTTTTGTTTGATCTTCTATAATAACTATTTTGCCCCAAAAGGCTAGAAAGACTAGAAGGACTAGAAAGGCTAGAATGACTAGAAGGACTAGAAAAACTAGATAATCTAGAAAAGCCCAGCAAACCCTAAACTTTCATCCCCCTCCATTTTTCCAGCAGGGCCGTGATGTCCTGAGGCAGCGGCGAGTCGAACATCATCTCCCGGCCCGTGCGCGGATGCACAAAGCCCAGCGTCTTGGCATGCAGCACCTGACGAGGGCAGAGTTTGAAGCAGTTGTCGATAAACTGCTTATACTTGGCAGAGTTCGTGCCCTTCAGCACTTGGTCGCCGCCATAGCGTTCATCGCTGAAGAGCGGATGGCCGATGTGGCGCATGTGGGCACGAATCTGATGCGTCCGCCCAGTTTCCAGCACACACTTCACCAAGGTCGTGTAGCCAAATCTCTCCAATACATGATAGTGTGTGACAGCATGCTTGCCCACCTCCGAGTCGGGCGGAAACACCGCCATCCGCATTCGGTCGCGTGGGTCACGGCCTATGTTACCCTCTATGCGTCCCTCTTCCTCCGTAAAGTTTCCCCACACCAGCGCATTATACTCGCGCTTGGTGGTCTTGTTGAAGAACTGCAGCCCCAGGCTCGTCTTGGCCGTGGCCGTCTTAGCCACTACCAGCAGTCCGCTGGTGTCCTTGTCTATTCGGTGCACCAGCCCTATTTCAGGGTCGTTGATGTCATATTGCGGCTTGTCCTTCAGATGCCAGGCGATGGCATTCAGCAGGGTGCCGTTCCAGTTGCCGAACCCCGGATGAACCACCATGCCCGCAGGCTTGTTGATGACCATCAGGTCGTCGTCTTCATACACAATGTCGAGCGGAATTTCCTCAGGCAGGATTTTGTTCTCATAGTGGGGACGGTCGAGCATCACCTGAATCACATCGTCGGGCTTCACCTTGTACGACCGTTTCACGGGTCGCCCGTTCGCCATGATGAACCCAGCATCGGCGGCCTTCTGCACACGGTTGCGGCTGGTGCCAGACAACTGGGTGAGCAGAAACTTATCTACCCTCAGGAGTTTCTGCCCCTTGTCGGCCACCACCCGGTAGTGCTCATAGAGTTGCGCCGTCTCGTCGTCCTCCAGTTCGTCGGCATAGACCGACGAGGGAACCGGCTGCAGCGCCTCCTCGTCACAGTTCGATGTCAAAATCTTCTCCACTTTCTTCGGCTCCTGTATCATCCATACCTTCCATGTCCAGCCCGGCGTCGAGGCTGTCCTCCACCCCCTCGTCATCCATCTCAAATTCGCCACCGCCCACAATGAGGGTCAGCGGGCGTTCGCGCGGAAGGGACTGGCCAGCATGCACATCGCGTCCTCCCTGCTTCACACCGATGACGAGGTCTTTGGGGTGTCCCATCACATACTTGTGGGCCGTCAGTTTGAAGTGCGCCGACTGCAGCATGGCCACCGCCTGACGCAGCGACCCCTGTCCCACCACATCGGGCAGGTCGGCCATCGGTTCGCCGCTCAGGTTGACGGTCAGATAGACCACACGGCCCCCCTTCACCTCATAGCCCGGTTTGGGCGACTGCTCCAGCACCGAGCCTTTGGGTGCGTTCTTTTCATAGATGGAGTCTATCACCATCGCCACGAGGTCTCCATCGCCCAGCATTCTCTCTGCATCGTGGAACGATTTGCCCACCACATTGGGCACCTCAATCTTCTCGCCGTGGTGGGTGAAGGCACCCAGCATGTAGAATGTCAGCACAGGGATTGCGATAATGAGAAGAATCATCAGCGCAATGTTCACCCAGAACTTTGCGCCCGATTTTCCCTTAAAAAAATGTTTCAAAGCCATTTTTCGCGTATAATAATTAAATATGTGTGCAAAGTTACGATAAAAAAATGAAAAAAAGCAGAAGTTCACTAAAAAACTTCTGCTTTTGTATCAGGAGAGGGCAAAAACCTTATTTGCCGTGATGTTCGCTTGATACGGTGAGAGACTTGCGGCCCTTTCTGCGGCGAGCCGAAAGCACGCGACGGCCATTAGCGGTCTGCATGCGCAGACGGAAGCCATGCTTGTTAATCCTCTTTCTGTTGTGAGGTTGGAATGTTCTTTTCATATTCTAAATGTATTGTTTTTGATGAATATTCTTGAGGCCTTTTTCGCACCCAATGCCGCAACATTTGCGAAAAGCGAGTGCAAAATTAGTTATTTTCAACAAATTGGCAAAAGAAAAAACCAAAAAACGCAAACTTTTTTTGTCATTTTCATGAAAATCCGTAATTTTGCACCCGATTTTTGAAAAGATTGTAATTTGTAAATACTAAAATTGAATTTTCGACTATGGCTATTTTAGCAGGCGACATCAAGAAAGGCGTTTGCCTCCGTCTTGACGATAACAAGATTTATGTAGTGATTGATTTCTTGCACGTGAAGCCAGGCAAGGGAAACACGGTGATGCGTACCAAACTCCGCAATGTGGAAGATGGCCGTGTGCTGGAGCGCACGTGGATTGTTTCTGCCAAACTTGATGATGTGCAGGTTTCTCACCAGCAGTTCCAGTACCTCTACAAGGAGGGCGATGAGATGGTGTTCATGAACACCGACACCTACGAGCAGGTGAACATCGCCAAGGACCTCATCACAGGTGGCGACTTCCTGAAAGAGGGCGAAACGATGGTGATGGCTTCGATTGACGAATCCACTGGCACCATCCTCACTGCCGAAGCCCCCGTCAAGGTGGTGCTTCAGGTCACCTACACTGAACCCGGATTCGCTGGCAACACTGCCACCAACGCCACCAAGCCCGCCACACTCGAGACAGGTGTGGAAATCCGTGTGCCCCTCTTCATCAACGAGGGAGACCTCGTGGAAGTCGATACCCGCGACGGTTCCTACGTGACACGCAAATAAGAAGAATTCTGAAATAAAACTCCGACACAACCCGCAGGGGAGGAGCCAAGGCCGCACATTCCGCCTTGGCTCCTCCCCTTTTTCGTGTCCCAACGCAACGCCAATTCCCCCACCAGCACAACGCCGTACCAATTACAATTTGTACCCCACACCTATTGCATATTGCACGGCGTACAAATTGAATATGCAACGGCGTTGCCCGTAGGGGCATCACTCCGTTGTGCAACCACCGCCTGCCCCGACACAGGCAGACCACCCTTCCCGACACGGAAAATCAGCCGCAAAAACCACAAAGAGCAAGAAAAAACGCCCTTCCCCTTTGATTATTCCACATTTTGTCGTAACTTTGCACACTTGACCAATTTGTGTACAGACAGAAAATGCTTTTAGACAAATACGAGCAACTCAGCGAGGACGCGCAACGCCTGCTCTGCTACTATGCAGAAGCAGGCTTGGGAACCAGCAAAAGGATGGAGGAACACCTCTACATCCTTCGCCAGTATGCCTTTCCCACCTTCAACGGGCAGGCTGCACTCGACGAACTGACCCGACTGGGCATCCTCACGAATCAGGGCCGCGACTGGTATGCCAACGCACCGCGCTACGGCCTCAGCACCGACGATTTTGTGCCGGCCCTGTGGTACCTGTACGAATGTCGCAAAGACCTCTTGCCCACCATTCAGCACATCTCCCAAGCCCGCAGCCAGACCTATCTGTTCGTGCGTTACGCCGTCAAGCAACTGGTCGATAACGCCTATCAGGCATGCCCCAGTGCCAATGTGATTGGGGCTGACCAGGCACACCTGTTCTACTGCGTGGCCTCCGAAATGAAGTTTCAACACCTCTTCGAGAACTTCCAGCCCACCACCTTCACAGCCTTCTACAGCAACGTCTGCGACTATTTTATCGCCAACGACATCGTGGCAGACACCACGCTCATTCTCACCGAGATAACCTCCTACAGCACCATCACGGAAGCCACCCGGTGCCGCCTGCTGGCCGAGGTCGAACTCTACGAATACATCGCCACAGGACAGATGCCCGGCAAGGGGGCCTTCGACAAGATTGCGGCGGGCTATGCACTCCATGCCCTCCACACACTCTGCGAGGGCAAACACCTCGATGCCGCCCGATGGTTCGACATCGCCACCAAGACCAAGGAGAAGGAAAACAATTCAAAGACCACCCCCTACGGATTCTTCCTTTCCTTCTACACCGCCTTGGCCTTCATGGCCGTGGTGAACGATGGCGGCAAAGGCCAAGAGAAAGCCGTGGAGGTGTGCCGGAAGAAACTGCACGAAATGGCCACCTCGCTCCACATCAAGACCGACCAGCGCATGCTGCCAGTCCGAGTGCTGACCGAAGACTTCTGCCACATCAGCACAACCCTCCACAAGGAACTCGTGCAGAAAATGTACGACGGAGTCAGCGATGGCACCTTCCCTCGCCTCTTCCGCCCCTTGGCCTTCCTGCTGGCCAACTACCTGGGCTATTCCACCGCCAGCATGGACATCAACCTCTGCATGCCCAATCTGGCACTGCTGCAGCATGAGATGGCCAAATACCTGCCCCTCTACGAACAGGAGCAGGAGTCGCTGCGCCAACGCTTCGGCAACCGCCCCACCCTCGCGAACATCTACCACAAGGCCGAGTGGGAGTCGGTGCTGGAGGGGCTGATGGACAATGCCGAAGGAAAGACTTACGCCCCTGAAACTCAGGACACAAGAATCATGTACATCCGCGACTCGATGTCCACCCGCACCATCCAGGTGAGGGAGCAGTCGCGCCTGAAAGACGGCACCTGGGGCAACGGCAAGCGGCTGAGCGACACGCGCTACCGCACGGGCGACCTCCCCTTCATGAACAATGCCGACCGCCGCATTCTGGCCCGGCTGACACACAGCCAGCACTGGGAACTGCAACTGGAAGACGTGATAGAGGAAATGGTGGAAGACAGCCGCCTCTACCTGGGCCGCAACGCCCCCTTCGAACTCATCCACGTACACCACGACAAGCCCTACCTCATCATCGAACACGAAGGCGACCACTTCGCCGTCAGGTCGAACGTGCCGGCCAGCCATGCCAAGGACGACCTCATCATCGTGGAGGACTCACCCACCGAATACAGCCTCATCAACATACCCGACGAAGTGCGCGGCTACTACGTCAAGTTGCTCCAACTGGGCAACCTGCCGCTGGAAGCCGAGCCGACCCTGCGCAACCTGATGGCCAAGATAGGCGGTCAGGTGGAACTACACTCTTCCCTCATCGAAGGAGGCTCCACCCTCCCCATCATCGACGGCCAATGGACCACGGGCTTCAAACTCAGCCCCAAACAGGGCGGCAACTGGGAAGTGGAATCCTTCGTCCGGCCCCTGCCCGGCGGACGGCGCACCTACAGGCTGTGCGAGGGCGACGAGGTCATCATCGACGAGAACGAACAGAACGGACGCACCCGCGTGAAGCGCAACATGGAGATGGAACGTTCCAGCCTGGAACTCGTGCGCGCCTTCTGGAAGAGCCAAGGCTATGATTATGAGGAGAGAGTCGTCTATCCACCCGAGTTCATGCTCGAACTGCTGCAACTGATTCAGGAACACCCCGACTCCTTCTATGCCGAATGGCCCGAAGGACAGGGCTTCAAGATTCGCACCCTGACCCGAGGGGCCGGCAGTTGGAACGGTGTGCTGAAGCAGCGCGGACAGTGGTTCGACATCGAGGGAGAAGTGAACATCGACGAAAACACGCGCATCAGCATCAGCGAACTGCTCGAACTGGTGGGCAAGAGCAAGGGAAAGTACATCCGACTCAGCGACGGAGAGTTCCTCGCACTCAGCGAAAAACTGCGCCTCCAACTCAAGGCACTCGATGCCATAGCCAACCGCGAACGCGGAAAAATCCACATCTCACCCTTCAGTGCCGCCCTCATGGGCGACGACCTCCTGCACGGCGACCTCGAACTGCACATGGACAAGGAACTGCAAAGCATCCGGCAGCGCATCCTCGACGGTTCCAACTACACCCCCGCCGTGCCGGCAGAACTGAACGCCACCCTGCGACCCTACCAGAAAGACGGCTACCTATGGATTGCACGGCTGAACAGTTGGGGAGCCGGAGCCTTGCTGGCCGACGACATGGGACTGGGCAAGACCATACAGACCATCGCTTTCCTCCTGCTGAAAAAGGACGAAGGCCCCTCGCTCGTGGTGGCACCGGCATCGGTGGCACCCAACTGGAAAACGGAAATAGAGCGATTCGCCCCCACGCTGAACGTTCAGATTCTCAACTTTGCCGCCAACCGCCGACAGGTCGTCAACGAAGCCACGGCGGGCGACATCATCGTGACCACCTACGGCATCCTGCTGAGCATTCAGGACTGCCTCACCAAGAAGCACTGGAACGTGGCCTGCCTGGACGAGGCACACATCATCAAGAACCGAGGAGCCAAGACCAGTGCTGCCGCCATGAAGATACAGGCCGACAACCGCGTGATGCTCACAGGTACCCCCGTGCAGAACCATCTGGGCGAACTGTGGAACCTCTTCCAGTTCGTCAATCCCGGACTCTTGGGCAACTACGAGCATTTCTCGCAGAAGTTCATCGTGCCCATCGAGGGCTACCAAGACCAGGAAAAGCAGGAACAACTGGAACGCATCGTACACCCCTTCATGCTCAGGCGCACCAAGCAGGCCGTGCTGAAGGAACTGCCCGAGAAAACAGAGATTTATCACCCCGTGGAACTCAGCCACGACGAACTGGCCATCTACGAAAGCATCCGCGTCCGCGCCGAAAAGATGCTGCAAGAAGGGGGACTCGACGTCGATATGCACGTGCTGGCCGAAATCACCCGACTGCGGCAGGCGGCCTGCAGCGCACAACTCATCGAGCCGAAATGGACGGGCGAATGCTCAAAGGTCACCACCCTCGTCGAACTCCTGCAAGGAGTCATCGAAGGCGGCAACCGCGCCTTGGTGTTCAGCCAGTTTGTCAGTTTCTTCGACATCGTGCGGAAAGAACTGGACCGACTGGGAATGAAGTACTTCTACATTGACGGAAGCACCCCGCTGAAGCAACGCACCGAGATGGTCAACGCCTTTCAGAATGGCGAAAACCCACTCTTCCTCATCAGCCTCAAGGCGGGCGGCCTGGGCCTGAACCTGACGGGAGCCAACTACGTGTTCCACCTCGACCCGTGGTGGAACCCCGCCGTGGAGCAGCAAGCCACCGACCGCGCCTACCGCATCGGACAGCAACAGGCCGTGACGGTCTATCACCTCGTAAGCAAGAACACCATCGAAGAGAAAATCATCCGTCTGCACCAGACAAAACGCGACCTCGCGGAGAACATTTTGGCTGGGACGGACACAAGTTACAAACTCACGGGTAAAGATTTGCTCGAAATGGTTGCCAGATAAAAAGATTATCCGTAACTTTGGCGCGTTTTCTTTAGAAAAACTGACAAAAAAGAAGAAAGACTATCTAAAAAACATCACAACTAACTATTCAAAACTCTATGAAGAAAACTTTACTTCTCTTGGTTGCCATGGCGGCAACGCTCACGACCTTTGCCGACGAATGGCAGAAGCCTATCTACTCTGGCGATTTTCAGCCACTCACGGCTGACGAAGTCGTCTATATCTACAATCCCGACGCCAAGATGTTCCTCACCGAGGGCAACGACTATGGCACACACGCATCGGTGGGCGAGACGGGCCTGCAGTTCAAGGTTCAGCAATATGTGCCCGAAGGAGAAGGGGCTGAATGGGACGGCAGCACCTACACCATCCAGGCCAACAGCATCAAGAACGGCTCGTGGGGCAATGTGTTCATCGACTCTAATCTGCGAGACATCTATGTGGACCGCCGCGAGCAGGCTGACTATTTCTTCAAGTTCAAAGACTTAGGCAGCAACCGCTACCAAATCAAGGCTTCGACAGTGTGTCCCAACTACGACGAGACCGAATATGGTACCTACATGGTGGGACGCTATACAGAATACATTGACAACCAAAGCGGTGGCATCGCCACTGGTACAGGTGTCATCTTCGGTGACGAGGATGCCAGCCTCTTCCAGACCACATGGGCTTTCGTCAGCGAAACCGACTATAATGCCTACGTGGCTGAAACCGAACGTTACGAAGCAGCCCTGAAACTGGGCGAAGCCATCAAGCAGGCCGAAAAACTCAGCACTACTGGCATTGACATTGCCAACGAGAAGGCCGTCTATGCCAACACTGGCAGCGACAAAAACGCTCTCGATGCCGCCACAGCATCGGTGAACAAGAAAATCCTGAAGTACTATGAGGTGGTGGTGACACCTGACACACCCATGCAGATAGACCTCGACGAATGCAACAGCATCGACAGATGGACTAACGGCATCAGCGCAGACACCTGGAACACACAGACTTGGATTGGCGAAGGCTGGACGGGCTTTGAAGGCACCACGCTCAACATCTGGGGAGCATCCCTTGAGGGGAAGGCATACAAGAGCCTCGCAGACCTGCCCAATGGCATCTATGTGGTCAGCATGGCTGTTTTTTCAGAAAAGATGGACGGCTACATCTTTGCCAATGAGAACCAGACACCTGTGCCTGTAGCAACTGCTGGCAACGTGTATAAAACGACGGTGGAAGTGACTGACGGCAACCTCGAATACGGCTTTGGAATGGACGAAGCAGGCACCAACTGGGTGGCCATCGACAACGTCGTGGTCAACTACTACGGCATCGGCGTGGAGGCTTACCGCTACTGGCTGAACCAGTTGCTGGCCGACGCTCCCGACTTCGATGAAGCCATTGCACAGACCTCGCTAGTGACTGAGTATAACAACATCCTTGCCTCTGTCAACACCGCTGAGACAAAGGAGGAAATCCTTGCCATCATCCCCTCTTACACAGAAATCCTCAACAAGGTGAACGCCAGCATCGACGCCTACAGCAAACTGAAAACAGCCCTCGATGCAGCCACAGAACTGATTGGTGCTGACGACATCAACGGATACTATATACAGAAGTTGCAAGATGTCACTGACTCTGGGAAAAAATATCAGCAGACCTACGACGAGCACACGGCTGACGATGCCACCGTCAAGGCTGTGACAGCCGAGGTAACGGCGATGAACGAGGAAGCACAGAACTACATCTGGAGATGGCAGGCCCTCACTTGGCCTGAAACAGGCAAGTTGGCAGAAATGCAGACCGTTTACACCGAGAAAGAAGGTCAATACAGCCTTGCGGCAGCAACGGCTTATGAGGACTTCATGACCGACTATGAAGAACTGAACACCGACGAACTGACACTCGAAAGTGTGAATGCACTCATCGAAGAGATTAACAACATCATCTTCCAACTCAGCACCCCTGCCGCTCCTGCCAGCGACGAGAACCCTGTGGATTACACCGCCAAAGTGCAGTACCCCAGTTTCAGCGACGGGGCAACAGGATGGACAAACGACGGCTGGACTACCTGCGGAAAGAATAACTGGAACAGTTTTGCCAACGACTATGTGCTTGACAAACAATACCTCAACCTCTGGAACGCAAGCAATGCCCGCGTTTATCAGACACTCACCAAACTGCCTGCTGGAACTTATATGCTGCAAATCAGCGCCTTCGCCAATGCCGAAGGACTGGAAGTGTATGCCAACGAAGACTGTCTGAAAGTGGTGGTGGGAGAAAACGAGGGCAGCACTCCACACGTGTATGACGGTAGCGAAGAAGCAGAAGTGTATTCTGTCGAGACGACCGAAATTGATGCTGAAAGCGGTGAAACATCAGAGGTTGTTGTGACCCCAACCACCACTCATGGAAACATCTATCGCATCATCACCAAGGTGGGCGAAGAAGGCACAATGGAGATTGGTGTACGCAACGTCGGTGGCGGCGAAGTGTGGGGCATGATCGACAACGTGAAACTCACCTACTACGGTGCTGAATCAGAGAAGATTCCAACCGCCATCGAGTGCATCAAGGCTGTAGAAAGCACGAGCAGCAACACAGCCGCTGGCATCTACTCGCTGACAGGCACACGCACTGCCACCATGCAGCGAGGCATCAACATCGTCAAGATGGCTGATGGCACCGTGAAGAAAGTAATGGTGAAGTAAGTAAAACCTGAAAAAACACGTTGGTCTGAATCCACCGCTACGGCGGAGGACTCAGGCCAACGCATACCATAACAACAAAATAACAACACCTATTTATGATGAAGAAAACAATCTTATCTCTTGTCTTGGCCATGACGGCAACGCTCGGCTTTGCCCAGCGTTTCACCGACAAGATAGACCGTGGTCTCGTGGCCGTGCCTGCCTCGTCTGGCAACCTCGTCAGTTGGCGTGTCCTCGGCGAAGAGTACTACGACGTGACCTACAACCTCTACTGCAACGGCACCAAGATTGCTGAGAACCTCGAAGTGTCCAACTACCAGCACACCAGCGGAACAGCCAGCAGCAAGTACTACGTCATCCCCGTGGTGAAAGGCGTGGAACAAACCAAGTTGAAGAGCAAGGAAGTGACCCGCTGGAACGACGGCATGCTGACCATCCCTGTGCAGAAGCCGACCGACCGCAACGGCAACGATGCCAGCAAATACTACACGCTTAACGATGTGGCAATCGGCGATTTGAATGGCGACGGCATTGTGGAGTTTATCGTAAAACGCAAGTGTAACGATGCTGCTGATATCAACCAGAAAATCCGCTTCCACCAACTGGATTGCTACGACTACAAAGGCAACAGACTATGGTGGATTGACCTGGGTCCCAACATGCTGGCCGGTGCCGATGAGCAATGGGACTGCGTATGCTACGACTGGGACATGGATGGTAAGGCCGAAGTGCTTCTACGCATACAAGACAACGCCTACATTCATTATGCTGATGGCACCACCCAACTGATTGGTTCTGCCTCGGTTGACACGCGTTGGAACGGCATCGAGTACACGTCTTCTGGCAATGAGTACTTGCTCTACCTTGAAGGAGCCACTGGCAAACCCTACGAGATAGGCCCAGCCAGCCACCCACTCTACATGGACTACCCACTAACTCGTGGAACGGATGAATGGTGGGGCACAGGCATCGTAGGCCACCGCTCCACCAAGCACTACTGGGGTGCGCCCTACTTAGATGGCCGCAAGCCCAGCATCTTCCTTGGCCGAGGCTGCTACACCGCCCACAAATTTGCAGCCTTTGAGGTTGATCCAGCCACTCATCAACTCACACGGCAATGGTATTGGCAGACCGACAACGGCAACAGCCCTTGGTTTGGCAACGGCTATCACAACTTTGCTGTCGGCGACGTGGATTGGGACGGATGCGACGAAATCATCTTCGGTTCAATGGTCATCGACGCCAACGGAAAAGGTCTCTCCACCACCAGTTACGGACACGGAGATGCCCAGCACTGCTCCGACTTCGACCCCTACCGCAAGTATGAAGAGCAGTTTGCCTGCTTGGAGGAAGGACGTGCCAACTACGGCAACAACTACCGCAACGCCGCCACAGGCCAAATCTATGTAAAGCACAATGCAGCAGGTGATGACGGTCGAGCCCTCATGGCCAACTTCACCAACGCCTACCCTGGCAGTGTGGGACGAAGCGTTTCTTCTGGTTGGATCAGTTCTGTCGCCGACAAGTATATTGATGCGCTCGGAGGAGACAATTTCATCCATTGGAGCGACCTCAACCAACGCATTTACTGGGATGGCGACTTGCTCGACGAATACTTCGACAGCCCTGGCACCGAGGGTAAAGGCGTGGTCTATAAGCCTGGAGGTGGACGTTGGGACCTCAATGGCTCCAAGTGCAATAACTGGTCGAAGAACGACCCCGGGGCCATTGCCGACATCTTCGGCGACTGGCGCGAGGAAGTCGTGATGCGCAATGATGCCAACACCGCCCTCATGGTTTACACCACCAACATCCCCACCACCTACCGCATCCCCACCCTCTGGCACGACCACCAGTACCGCAACGCCATGGTGTGGCAGTCGATGGGCTACAACCAGCCACCTCACAAGAGTTACTTCCTCGGCGAACTGGAAGGCATCACCCAGGCACCTCCACCATACACCATGAACGAACGAACCGAAGTGGCCAACGGCGGCACCATCAACACCACCGACGACCACCTCATCGTGTGTGAGTTTGCCGACACCAAAGTGTCCATCGCCAACGGAGCCAGCCCCTACATGGTGACCTTCAACGTACCCTCCACCGTGGAAGGAACGGCTGTAGGCAACTCCATGACCAAAGTAACCCCTATAAAATACGGCTATTACACCTGCGAAGTGACAGGTGGCGCACTCACAGGCTCCACCCGTCTCGTGAAGCAGGGCGACGGCATCCTCACACTGCCTAAGGTGAACATGACCTACACAGGCGAGACCAACATCTGGGCCGGCACCCTCAACTTCGACGGCACCATGAAGCAGTCACCCCTCTGGCTCAACCGCTTCGCCGAACTCAACTCCGACGGCGGCGAGTTCAAGAGCATCAAGGCCGACTACGCCTCCATCATCCGCCCCGGCGGAGCCGACAAGGCCGGCAGCATCAAGGTCGATGAAACCCTCACCCTGGGCTTTGGCTCACGCATCGTGCTCGACCTCTACAGCGACGGACTGCAGGCCGACCGCATCAGCGCCAAGACCCTCAAGATAGAGAAAAAGACAGGCACCATCTGGGAAAACTACGGCCCACAATACCTGCGTCCCGTCATCGAAGTGAACGAACACTTTGCCGACGGAGCCACCACACTGGCCGAAGGCAACTACATCATCGGCCATGTGGAAGAATTGGAAGGCTCGCTGGCCGACATCAAGGTGGAAGGCATCACCGACCTCAAGTTTGGCCTTTCGCTCGACGAAGAGAACAACATCATCCTCAACATCGGCAGCATCCGTGGTGCCACCGAAACCGTGTGGACAGGCCAGGCATCCAGCATGTGGGACTTTGCCAACACCGAGAACTTCTACGTGCTGGACGATGCAGAACAGACCCCCGACATCTTCGTGAAGGGCGACATCGTCAACTTCAACAATTCCAGCACCAAGACCGCCATCTCACTGGCCGACGACCTGAGTCCTGACAGCGTGAAGGTGAGCGGCACCAAGTCCTTCACCTTCCAAGGCACCGGAGCCATCGTGGCCGGAGCACTCGTCAAGGAAGGCACAGGCACCCTCACCATCAAGACCGAGAACTCCTACAAGGGTGGCAACTTCCTGAAAGGCGGCACCGTGAGAGTGTCCTCGCTGGCCAACGACACCAAGGCCAAAGGCAGCCTGGGTGGTGTGACCACAGCAGCCACCAAGTTCACCATGGAGAACGGTGCCGTGCTGCTGACCGATGCCACCATCACCAACGGCTCACCCATCCGCATGGTGGGCGAAGAAGGCGGTGTCATCAACACCCCGGCCAACAAAGACCTCACGCAGAACCAAGCCATCTCCGGCACCCTCCTCACCAAGAAGGGAGCAGGCTACATGCACACCTACACCTCCAACACGAGCCTGAACAAACTCGCCATCGCTGCAGGCCGCATCATCAACCATAGCGGCATCCCCGCCAAGGCCATCGAGTTCCAGGGCAGCAGCACACAGCCAGGCGAACTCTCCGACGAATCCACCAGCGCACTCTCCGTGCCCATCGAAGTGCCAGCCAACAAGTATGGTACATTCATCTTGGGTGCAGCCAACTATGCGGCCTACGCCAACAAGGTGACAGGCTCAGGCACACTCACCATCATACCCACCAACACTGTGAGCCGAGTGAGCATCGAAGGAAACTGGAGCGCTTTCGAAGGCACCATCAAGCACACAACCAAAAACATCTGGCTGCCTCTCCGCAACTCATACGGCATACCAAAGGGTACACTCGACATCGCCGATGGCTGTACAGTGACCAATGTGGGTCCTTACACCAAAAACCAAAAAAGTTCGGGACAAACCTTCACCATCGGCAAACTGACCGGTAAGGGAAGCCTTGCCCACCCTGTAGCCAACTTCTCAGGTTCAGAGGGAGTCAACGGCTCCAACACCTGGAAAGTGGGCAACAGTTGGGAAGAAAAGGGTGACTTCACCTTCGACGGCACCATCCACGACGACGGCGGCACCAACAAGAGCAACTTCGAGAAGATAGGCACCTGCAAGATGACCGTCTCCGGCAAGTGGGACAACACTGGCACCACCAAGGTGACCGCAGGCGAACTCTACTTCAAGTCTGGCTCCGCCCTCGGCAAGGGTGCCCTCACCGTGGCAGCAGACGCCAAACTCTATGGTGTCACCAAGTCGGGCGAGACACTCACCAACAGCACCTACACCATCAATGGTACACTCCAGCCCGGAGCCAACGAGACAGCCTCCACAAATGCCAGCCTCATCAACTTCGGCGGCAAGAACGTGACCTTCGGAGCCAAATCCACCCTCGTGGTCGGTCTGCGCAAGACCATCAACAGCAACACAGGCGCAGCCACCCTGCAGAACGCCTCCATCACAGGCATCGGCACACTCAGGTTCACAGCCGGAGCCACCATCGCACCGTTCGTGGCCGACAACTATCTCGCCAACCTGACCACCGACGAGAACGTGCCCGACGAGTTCACCATCTGGACCGACGTGACCACCCTCACCCTGCCCGCCGACATCAGCGCCCTGCACTTCGACCTGCCCGAACTCAACTCGTGGAACTACTGGGACACCAGCCGCATCAGCGAAGGTGTGCTCCTCATCCGCTGCGATGCAGCCAAATACCAAGAGTACGTGACTGGCATCTCAGCCATCGAGGCCGACGAGACCGTCAGTGTCGAAGTCATCACTGCCGGCGGAACCACCGTCAGCGAGTTCACCTGCCCGATGAACAGCGTGTCCTCAGCCTTCGCCCAGACCACCCTGCCCAAGGGAATCTACCTGCTGCGCGTGAAGAGCGAGAGCGGCAAGAAAGGCACCATGAAACTGATGAAATGACCCATTTTTGTTAAAAATCACATTATTTATATAAAAAAGGGCGAAACTTTTTGAAGGTTTCGCCCTTTTTTCGTTTCTTTGCAAAGTAAAAAATGTGAACAATGCGGAAATAAAGAAATGGACAAGAGCACATTCGGGCTTTTTTTGATTGATATATAGAGTTTACTAACAAATATTATTAACATTTAACTAATCTAACTTATGAAGAAAATTTTTACGCTTGCCCTCACGGCTTTGGCATTGCTGAGCGGAGGGACAATGAAGGCGCAGAATGAGTTAGTCGTTGGTGACGTTAAGGTCGGCGACCTCATCAAGTTGAGTGATGACTCAGAGTGGTATGTGGGAGTCAACGAAATTACAAACGGCTCATTCGACGCAGACCCGGCGAAGAACAATGGCAACATCGTAGGCTGGACCAACGGTACTTATGCACCGATGACCACCAGCACCTTCCTTTGGTTTGCCGAAGGTGGCTACGATGGTGGTGCCTACATTCAGGCCAACAAACACACAGGTGCTGCTGGCGATGGTTCCATCGGCCAGCGTTGGTCTATCCAGCCACAGACTCGCTACTACTTCTCGTTCTACCTGAAGAAGAATTCAAAAGACAACCAGTACATTCCAGTGGTGTCCATCACAGCAAACGAATCGACCGCAGGTGGTCAGAACGAGCACTCAGGCAATGGTGGTTCCATGATTATCGGTAAGAACGGTGGAGAAGGTGTGACAGATGACGTGCTCGGTTTCGGCGCATACGACGAGAACGGCGGCTGGGCACAAACCGCCTGCTCTTTCGAGTCAGGAGAATACACCTACCTTCAATTCAACGCACGTTGGCTCAAGGAAAATGCCATTCAGGCTTGTTTCGACGGTTTCTTCCTCGCCAAACTCTACGACCCCGAAGAGACCACACAGTCTATGGTGGCTTTCCTCGCATTGCAGGCCAAGTTGGAAGAGGTAGCAAACATCTACTACGAAGACTATGAGTGCATCAATGCCGTACTCAGCGATTTCCCCAGCACAGCCGAAATCAATGGCACACCCATTGGTGACCTGACCGAGGAGTCCGAACTTACCGACATTCAGGCAGCCATTGATGCTTGCACCGAAATCATCGAGGATGCAGAGGCTGCCGCAGCCACCCTTGCATCTTTCAATGCACTGCTTGAGGAGGCCAACGCTCTTGCAACCGACACCAATTATCCTGGCATTGATGCCTTTAATAGCGTGATTGACGACCTCACCAACAACTACAAAAGTGGCGGATACTACTCTCAGGACATTACCTATTCCGACCTTGAATATGCTGCTGCTGCTCTGGCAGCCCTGCAGAAAGCCATCGACGACTACCGCACTTCTCAGGTGGCCACAGAGGAGAACCCTGCAGACTACACGTTCTTGATTGACAACCCGAAATTTGTGGCACAAGGCAAGTGGTACATCGGCCAGAGCGGCGGCGACCAGCGTCTGCACACAGGCCTGACCGACAACGATGGCAATCCTATGACTGCATGGAACGCATGGCGCAACAACCTGACCGACGCCACTCAGTCTGTGTCTATCAACCAAGACCTGACTGGTCTGCCTAACGGCTACTACACCGTGACTGCCGACATGTGTACACAGGACGGCTGCATCACAGACCAGCACGTGTTTGCCAACGGCACTGCCCAGTCGTCCGTATCACCTGTGATGGCTGTGACTGGATGGGATCCATGGGCATGGGAGACACTCACCACTGCCAAAGTGCTTGTGGTTGACGGCAAACTCACCATTGGTGCTATCGGCCATGGCGACGCTGACACTCCCGACATGCACGGAGGTACCAACACAGACGCTCGTCGCGGCTGGTTCTGCATCTCCAACTTCAAACTCAACTACCTTGGCGAAGCCTCTGGTGAGGACATCGCTAATGCCACCGCACAGAAATATGCTGATGCTCAGGCACTCGTAGATGCTCTCCATCTGGCTAAGGACAAGGCCGACCTGACCGACTCCATCGCCGATGCCAAGGAGGCCAACGAACTCGACAAGGTGAACCGCGTCATCGCTATGGCCGAGGCTTCTGAGGCTGAATACAACGGCATCATGACTGGTTCCTACAAGACCCTGCAGGACAACATCGCCAGCGAAGAAGAAGGCGGTTACTCTGCCGACGCTAAGGCTCTCGCACAGGTTCCCGTGCAGTACATGACCGACTACCTCGGCTCTGCCGCTGCCACCTACACCGAGACTGGTGCCATCACCACTGTCCTCCGCGCTTATCGCGACAACCTCATCCCTGCCCTGCAGAAGGCTGAGACAAAGCAGAGCGAACTGACTTCTGCCGAAGGAAAGGCCCTCATCGCCGATGCCATCACTTACGTGAAGAACAAACTGGCCACCTACACTGCCGACACCAAAGTGATTGACGAGCAGGTGAAGGTGCTCAACGACGCTGTCGCTGCTTCCGACCTCTACGAAATCGAGGTGAAGGACGGCGCCGACCTGACGGCCTACCTCCAAAACGCCACTTGCGACAACACTGGAACCAAGGATAAGCCTGCTGGTTGGACCACCAACTTGATAGACTCTCAGAATGGCCAATACACAAGCACTGGTCAGGCTGTAGATGGTGGTACTGCTCACTATCTGGACGCATGGAATGGTACAGCAGGCAAACTTCGCTACACCGCTTATCAGGTGCTGAACGTTCCTAACGGTACTTACACGCTCTCCAACATCATGCGTACTTCTGGTGCAGGTGCTTACCTCTTTGTTTCCGACAAGGCTCCTGTGAAGAATGAGGAAGAGGTTGAAACTCTCGATGCTACTGCCAACAACCTCCTGTCAGAGGCTGTGGTGAAGCCAACAGACTACAAGTACTTCTACGAGACCGAAAAAGACCCTGAAACTGGTGAAGTAATAGGCCGAATCACTGAGGCCAAGAACGCCACAGACAGTTATGGTGAAATCTGGTGCGCTGCTGCCGACGAACTCATGGCAAAAGCAGACGTAACTGAGGCTACAGAGACTGCCTCCATCTGGAGTGCTGTATCTGACGTTCTCCAAGGTTCTACAGAGACTGTTCCCGCAGGTGTTGACGAAGAAACTTGGAAGATTTTCGCTGCCAACAACGGTATCGGCCGTGGCTGGTTCAACAACAAGATTGAGAACATCGTGGTGACCAACCACACGCTCGTCATCGGTATCTCTTCTGACTACGTATTCCTCAACAAGACGGAGGAAGAGAAGTTCCAAGGCACTTGGTTCTCTGCCGACAACTTCAAACTCACGCTTGTGACTGAAGGCAACAACGAGGGTTGGAATCCGACCACTGGCATTGCCGACGTGGAGGCTCCTGTAGCCAAGACTTCTACCGCCATCTTCAACATTGCCGGCCAGCAGGTTGACAAGTCCTACAAGGGCATCGTCATCAAGAACGGCAAGAAGTACTTGCAGAAGTAAAACTCTTTCTTCCCATCAAAAAAAGGCACAAAGTTTTCGGACTTTGTGCCTTTTTTGTATCTTTGCACATCGAACAAGAATCCCCAACGTTTAAGTGGATGAACAAGAAACGTTTGTGTGATGCGGCAAGCCGCATGGTTTCGAGGACAATAATTACCAATAATTCCCAATAATTGGTTCCAATAATAATTATTACGTAAGTTCGATGTAAGAAAAGTTTTAATGATACGCCTTCGGCGGACGAAGAAAAAACAAATAAAAACCGATGAAAACAAATGAAAACCTTTTCTTCGTCCACAATATCTTAGCCATCACAACAAAGAAGAACCTGTTTTTATTTGTTTTTACTTGTTTTTTTCTGTTTTTTCTTCGTCCGCCGAAGGCGTAATTCTTACATCGAACTCACGTT
>OCVV011358825.1_pt1 | contig 40453 bp, 49 predicted proteins | sample 1539721 | NCBI WGS metagenome assembly OCVV01 (sample SAMN02144230, study PRJEB22623) | gut metagenome | biome: sheep rumen | host: Ovis aries | place: New Zealand | reverse complement strand
CCACATCCAATACGACCGGCAACAACCTGTCGCATGAGATGAAAACCTACTACCAGGACAGACTCATCGACCTGGTAGACCCGCTTCTGGTCCATGACCAGTTTGGTCAGAAGAGACCGATCCCGCAGGGAAGAGGCAAGACCACCGAATTCCGCGCATTCACCAAGCTGCCGAAGATCACCACACAGCTCACCGAGGGCGTGACTCCGGATGGTCAGGCACTGGATTCCTACATCGTGACCAGCACGGTAAAGCAGTACGGCGGATATGTCTGCCTGACTGACTTTATTATGCAGACCGCGATTGATCCGATGGCAGAAGAGGCTCTGAAGCTCATCGCTTCCCAGGGTGCTCGTTCCATGGATACGGTGACCCGCGAGATCATCAACGCTGGTACCAATGTCCAGTACGGCGACGGCACCAAGTCCTCCAGAAGCGCACTGACCGCAAGTGATAAGCTGACTGTCCTTGCCGTCAGAAAGGCAGTAAGAACCCTTAAGAGACAGGATGCTCCGATGATCAACGGCAATTACGTTGCTATCGTCCATCCGGACATCGCTTTTGACCTTATGTCTGATCCGACCTGGGTAGACTGGCAGAAGTACACTTCCCCGGAGCACATGTACAAGAATGAGATCGGCCAGATCGCCGGTGTTCGCTTCGTTGAGACCACCGAGGCCAAGATCTTTGACGGTGCAGGTGCATCCGGTGCCGATGTATACTCCACTCTCATCATCGGCGAGGGTGCTTACGGTGTAACCGATATCGCAGGTGGTGGCCTGCAGACCATCATCAAGCAGAAGGGCAGCGGCGGCACATCTGACCCGCTGGATCAGAGAGCAACCATCGGCTGGAAGTGCGCAAAGACCGCAGAGATTCTCGTCAACGAATACATGGTTCGTATCGAGACCGGCGCGACCGCATAAAGCAGGTATTAGGCAGAGGGTATTGCCTGACCTGGGGGTGAGTCGCCCTCTGCTCATCCCCATGAAAAGAGGGCAAAATGGCAAGAACGAAAGCTGAAGAAGCAACCATGGTTGAAGAAGTGAAAGAGAAAGAGATTGTTCCCTATAGTGACGAAGACCGCGTGGAGATTCCGCCTCTCTTCTACGATAAGGACAGATACTCTTCCCCTGTCATCGTCGGAGTAAATGGAAAAATGTACTCCATTCCGAGAGGTGTACCCGGTATCAAGGTGCCGAGAGTTGTGAAAGAGATTCTGGACCAGTCTGAGTACCAGAAGCAGATGGCAGGAAACTTCATGAACTCCATTGAAGGAGTGCAGAAACTGGGTGACTTCTAAACCGAAAACAGTAACCGCAAGGGCAGGTCTTTTGGCCTGCCCCTTTTTAAAAGATTGGGGTAGCACATGATTATTGTAAAGAACAGGGAGCTGTTGATCCCAAGAGAAGAATTTAACATCGGTACAAATTACGACGACAACACCGAGACCCGGCTGTTCCGTCTGAGCAGAGTTACGGCAGGCGGAGTAGACCTCTCCAATATGTCCTTCCACCTGGACCTCTCTTATACCAATGACGAGAAGGACACAGCGGCCCTGGAGAAGGAAGTCACCGATGACTATATCAATCTCACATTAACAATCGCAAACAGCATGCTCCAGGTACCGGGAACCGTGCTCATACAGATCAGAGCACTGGACCTGGACGGAACGCTGAAGTGGACATCTTATCCGGGAGCACTCTTTGTAGAAGACAGCATCAATACTCCTGCCCAGTACACCGGAGACCTCACCGAACTGGAACAGCTGGAGGCGGCACTCTCCGCAGCAGAGACGGCGAGAGTCCTGGCAGAAGAGGCAAGAGCTGCCGCAGAGACAGCAAGAGAAGCGGCAGAAGAACTCAGGCAGATCCAGGAACGGGCAAGACAGCTGCAGGAGACATCCCGTGTTGCATCCGAAACCACCAGAGAAGCAAATGCGAGAATCCTGGAAGAGAACTCCACAAGAATCATCGCACAGATGCAGGCCACAGAGGAAGCGGCAGAACGTGCCGCACAGGAAGCGGCGGCACAGGCCACAGCGATTGAGAACCTCAGAGAAGACCTGGAACAGCGGCTTGCAGGCGGAGAGTTTAAGGGCGACAAGGGAGACAAGGGTGACAAGGGTGACAAGGGCGACAGCGGCATTACCGTACCCCTTGCAGGCTTTTTTACGATGTATGTTGATCAGGATACCGGCGACCTGTACGCAGTAGGGTCGGAAGACCTTTCCGATGAATTTGACTACGACAGCGCGACCGGTAATCTCTATTGGAAGACGGAGGACGGAAACTGATGGCAGTAGTAAGAACGCTTATTGGAAATGTGCGAGGCCCACAGGGAGCAGACGGCAGCAGTTTTGAATATGCAAAAACCTATGCCTCCATAGCTGCGATGAACAGTGACTTCTCCGGAACCGATACCGCGACCGGAGATTATGTAATTATTTCGTCGGCATCCCCAGAAGATCCCGATAACGGAAAGATGTACCGCAAGGGCAACTCTGCATGGATTTATGTGTCAAATCTCAGGGGACCGACTGGCGCGACCGGACCGGCAGGACCGCTGTGTCCGCTGGACACCAGTATGGCAGTAACCGTACCGGGGCAGGCGGCACTTGATGCTGCTTTGGGACCGACACTTGCAGGCAAGCTGGATGCGACCGGCGATTCCGAAAACAACACAGTAACATATACATCCGATGATGTAGCGGATGGTTCCGCATCGGCATGGGAGACGGTGCAGCCACTGACATCCGGAGAAAAACACGAAAGCCTTTTCGCAAAGATATCCAAGGTAGTAAAGAACGTACGATTCCTTTACAAACTGCTCGGAACCACGGACATCTCCGGTATCGGCAGCGGAACCGTAACAGATATCCTGTCGGCACTCAACAGTGGCAAGTTTGACAAGGCGAATGTCGTAAACAACCTGACCACCACCACGGCAGGCTATGCCCTGGATGCCAGAGAGGGTAAGACCCTGGCAGACAATGTAAGTACATTAAATGATGCTATTACGGATTTAAATACTGCACTAGATGGTAAGATTGTAACCACCACAGCGAGGACTGATACGAATGGTTACTGCACTTTTCCATATCCAACCGGATTCAGTAACACTAATTGTGTCCTTGTAGCAATTACAATGATGGGTTTGTCATCTAATCGCTTAGAAAACGTAACATCAACCAGTATCGTGTATTATGCAAGCGGTGTTTCTGCTAGTGGCCTTGTATCGGAAAGAACGCACACAGCATATTTGCTAAAACTTACAACTTGATTACTCATTAGTCTGCCGTATTCGACCGTCGTTATTTAGCTAAATAGCTAATTTAGTATTTGAATATGCCAAATATTTTACAAAAACGCTAACATTCGTGTTAGCAAGTACCGCACCACTCGAATTTGTAACTCTTGCGACCCATGACGATGAACCTCTGCGGATCTGATAGATGTTGCCGTCTGAGTCGTAAGCGATTATAGGTGCAGAGTTGCCCGGAGTTAGTGGAAGACTAACATTCCCGGTTGATGTGGTGGTGTCAGAAAAACTTGTGGTCTTTACTAATGCCGCCAAAGCATCATTTTGTGAACTACTGACAATGTCATTTTCTGTTCGATAGGCACCGAATCCTCCATACCATATACTGATTGTAAAGGAGGGTGAAGTGCTATGACAATTGAAAACCTTTTACTGTCAGTATGTGAAGCTATGACACCGGAACTCACAGACGAACAGCTGACACTTCTTAAGGATGTTCTATTCATGAAATTCAGAGGAATAGAACTCCGGGAGGAAAGCACAGCTGTGCAGACCGCCATCGGCGCGGAAGAGGAACGACTGCTGGACTTCTTCCGGGCATCGAAGATGATCAGCGGAAGAGCAAAGAGCACCATGGACCAGTACCTCCGGGAGATCCGGATACTCAGAGATGAGTGCGGGAAACCTCTTACGGAGATAACCTCAACGGACCTGCGGTGGTACTTTGGCATGTGCAGGGCAAAACGAGGGAACAGCATGAGCACGGTACTGTCTAAGAGACGGTATCTCAGCAGTTTCTATGACTTCCTGTACCGGGAGGGCATCGTCCCACAGAATCCTTTGGAAAAACTGGAAGTCATGAAGGTAGAGAAGAAGGTCCGGGAGGCCTTAAGCACAGAAGACCTGGAAAAGCTCAGAGTAACATGCGGAATGGACTTCCGGGCAAGAGCCTTGGTGGAATTTCTTCTGAGCACCGGAGTCCGAGTAAGTGAGTGCTGCGCACTCAACGTGGGAGACATCGACCTATACCGGCAGGAATTCCTGGTCACCGGCAAAGGGAACAAACAACGAAGATGCTACATCAACGATACCGGATGCTTTTATCTGCTCCGGTACCTCACATGGCGGATGGACAAAGAGCATATCAGCCGGGAAGACCTGTTGGGGAAACCTCTCTTCGCATCATCGAGAGCACCATATAAGAGGATGACAAAGAGGGGAATCGAAAAGATGCTGACGGCCCTGGGGAACGAAGCAGGGGTACAGAATGTGCATCCGCACCGGTTCCGCAGGACCTATGCCAGCACGATGGCATCCAGGGGATGTCCGCTGCAGGACCTTAAGGCCCTCATGGGCCACAGCAAGATTGACACCACCATGATTTACTGTGATGTCAAAGAAGAAAACGTATCTATGTCGTACCGCAGGTACGGCGAAATAGCATAGGAGGTAACTATGGAGTATATCAAACTGAAGGATGAAACCATGCTCCAGATTGAAGAAGGAGCATCCCTGGACCACATCGTCCATGTAGCAGAGGATGAGACGGCAGCAGTCGCAGTCTGTGCATCACTCACTCCGCAGAACATTGCTGAGGTTTCCTTTATCCATGAGTATGAAGGAGAGCAGCAGGTGACCGGCGAGTACCACAACATGATCCTGACTGCCGCACCGGTAAGACAGGACAACGAGGACGAGACCGTCTCTGTAACCTTTGGCATCCGCGAGAAGTCCAGTATCGAGCTGAGACTGGATGCCCTGGAGGAAGGACAGCAGATCCAGGACGGAGCCATCGAAGACATCGCGGCAACGGTTTCTGATATGGGAGGCGAATAATGGGTAGATTCTACGGCACCAAGATCAAGAATGGAGAGATTAATCCGAAGACCGGAGAGGCATGGAAACTTGCAGATGTCCCGAAGCTGTGGAAAGCGGCAACCGAGGCATGGCTTGAAGCAAATCCGTAACAGCATGCACACCTCCTTTATTTATGGGGCAGAGGGAAACCTCTGCTCCTTTTGTGTAGGTGCATATTTTCGCGGAAATCGTCTATCGTGGAAGAAAAAGAAGGAGGACCGGCAATGACATTGGCAGAACTCATCGCTGAAGTGGACGAGAATCGCCCAAATCAGTTTGACAAGAACAAGAAGACCGGATGGGTCAATGAGATCGAAGCAAAGGTAGTCCGGGCAGTGATCAACCGTGCCATGTGGAACGAGGTGGTCTTTAATCCGTATCAGTATGAGCTGGATGCGGAGAAGGAGTTACTGGTTCCGGATGAGCACAAAGATGTCTATGAGACCTATCTCTACGCAAAGATGGACTACACCAACGGAGAGATCGACCGATACAACGCGGATGCGGCGATGCATTCAGCAGCCTGGGCGGACTACGCAGCGGAGTACCGCAGGACGCACTATCCGAAACCGGTGGTATGGTCATGAGACTTCCGATTATCAGCAGTTATCCGAACAAGAGACAGAGAGCGGTAGGAGCTTTCAAGGGACTGAACGAAAACCTGGTCAGCGCACCGGCAGAGTTTTCCGCCATGAAAAACATGTCTGACCGGCTCTATCCTGCGATAGCTACCAGACAGCCGAGGGGAACCACGCTGCGGACCTTCTCGGTACCGAACGGTCTCTACTATAAGAACCATCTGTTCTACATCGAGGGAACAACCTGCTACTACAACGGCGAGGTAGTCTCCGGACTGACCGTCACAAACGGCAGGAAGCGGATCGTAGGCATGGGAGCCTTTATCTGCATATACCCGGACAAGAAGATTTTCAATACGGCAACAGGGGAAATCACAGCCATTGAAGCATCCTATACCCAGTCCGGAACCATCACATTCCAGGAGCTTTCCACAGACTCTGTGTTCACGAAGATCACTGCCACCGGCATTCAGAACGCGGTGAAGCAGTACGACGGAGTCGAGATTGCAGGGGTAAATGACGATGCTTTCAAGGTAGACGGACAGCCGGTGACCAAGGTTATTACCGAGATCGGCACCAACTACATAGTGGTTACCGCATCCATCCAGAACAGCTGGACAGGAGATGCGGAGATCCTGGCATCGGGCAGCAGTACAAGGATAAACGGGACCGGCATCCAGGAGAAATTCAAGGTAAACGACCGGGTAAAGGTAGTCGGATGCGCTGACTCTGCACTGAATGTAACCGACCGGACCGTCACATCCAAAGGTGCGAACTACATCATCATCAGTGGTTCCTTCCCGGCGAAGAACTACACCCAGTCCGGGACCCTGACCTTTGAATATTACTACGCGGGGTCAGACAAGACCAAGATCTCCGGAGGAAACCTTGGAACCATGTTCACGGAAGGGGATGTGGTCACAATCGCGGGATGCAGTAACTCTGCATACAACGGGACCAAGACCATCCGACAGGCAGGAACGAACTACATTCTTGTAGACGGAACACTCACCACAGCCTTTACCCAGGCATCCGGAGTCACCATCACCAGGACGAAGGCATCAGCAGAGGACATCATCGTAAAGAGAACAGCCTTTACCCAGTCCGCCGGAATCACCATCAAGCGAAAGTCCCCCGACATGGACTTTGTCTGTGAGCACAACAACCGGCTCTGGGGATGCAACTCTCTCAACCACGAAGTCTATGCTTCCAAGCTGGGAGATCCCACCAACTGGAACTGCTACGAAGGATTGGCCACAGACTCTTATACAGTCACGGTGGGCAGTGATGGAGACTTCACCGGCTGCATATCCCATTCCGGATACGTTCTCTTCTTCAAGGAAAACTCCATCCATGTCATGTACGGTGCGAAACCGGCAAACTTCCAGCTCAACAGCAGGAATGCACCGGGAGTGCGGAAGGGATGCGAGGACTCCCTGCAGGTGGTGGCGGAGACCCTCTACTATGTCGGAAGGAACGGAGTCTATGCATACGACGGGTCAATCCCGCTGAAGATTTCCAACAATATTATTTCAGAGCTTACGGAGGCAAGAGCCTCTCAGCAGAACAACATCTATTATCTGTCCTGCCTTAAGGACGGGAAGCAGACGCTGCTGACCTATGATCCGAAATATCAGATATGGGATGTCGAGGACGACACCAAGTTTGATTTCGCGGCATATGGCGACGGCAGGCTCTATTACATCGATGAAAACAAGGAACTGACCACAATCACCGGCGAGAACGACGAGCAGGTCTGGTGGTCCATCGAGTCAGGAGACCTGACCGAGAATGCCCTGGATGAGAAGTACATCAGCAAGGCTCAGTTTAATTTCGTGCTCTCCCCCGGAGCGGAGGCCAACATCTATTTCAAGTATGATGATGATCCTCTCTGGGAGAAGAAGGGAACCATCTATAGCACGAAGCAGACCACATATACTCTGCCGATCATCGCAAGACGGTGCAATCGCTTCCGCTGGAAGATGGAGGGCAAGGGGCAGATCAAGCTGATGGCGATGGCGATCAATATCGAAGGGGGGTCGGAGCTGAATGGCAGCATTCAACCTTGGAAACGCAGGTGATATTTCCTCTCTCAATGACTTCCCAAAGATCCAGTCATACCTATATAAGCTCAACGAACAGCTCCGGTATATGTTCGACAACCTCTCCCCAGAGGACAATTACAACGACCAGGCACTTCTGAAGTATGTCTCAGACGGTGAGAAGCAGAGTGCCATCGAAGTCTCCCTGGAGCAGATATCGCTTTCGATGGTAGACAAGGACAATGTGGTAGCTGCCATCAATATGTCCAAGGAAGGGATACAGATCCAGGCGGACAAGATAAAGATGGAAGGCCTTGTGACCGTCAACTCCTATTTCAAAATAGGACTTGACGGTTCCATCGAGGCAAAGAACGGAAAGTTTTCCGGGCATATATCCGCATCAACCATGGATTCCTCAGAGATCAGGCTGGGCGGAAACGGCAAGGACGGAAAGGTCATCGTCAAAAACTCCCAGGATACGGAGATCGGACGGTGGAGCAAAGACGGGATAGATGTCAAACAGGGATCTATCAGAGGTACTGCGATCACCGTAGGCGGAAGCGGCACGGCAGGAAGCATGTCAGTCCAGAATGCAACCGGAGTGGAGATCGGCAGGTGGGATCTGAACGGTCTCACAATGAAGAACGCTTCCGGGCAGACCATAGGAACGTGGAACGCGAATGGAATCAATGTTCTGAAGGGAAGCATCTCCGGTACAACCATCACGGCGAAGCGTGGAAACAAGGTAGGATTCTATGCAGACGGAACGGATGTAAAGCTCGGTGACTTCTATGTCGAGGACTGGAACGGCAGACAGGTCCTGCAGGCACAGGACCTGACAACCGGCATATCCGGAAGACCAACCACAACCAGCGGATACTACATGTGGGCAGGATGGGAATCAAGCTCAGACTTTATCTTTGCTGTCGAGGCATCCGGGAACGTGGTGGTAAACGGCGGACTGGTTATCAATGACTTCAACCTTGCAAGGGTACAACAGATGTTCCTGGATACCGAGGCATGGCTGGCGGACCTGGATGACAGAGTATCAGCTCTGGAAGGCGGAGGAGAATGATGGGGACATGGATTAAAGTAAATGGATTTACCTATAAATGCTCAGTTTGTCAACATGATATCCACACTATCTTTGACCCGGCACTCTGGAAGGATGCGTGGAAAGAATGCCCATGGTGTGGAGATAAGAAAGAGGTAATAGATGGAGAAGACGGTGAAGTACCGAGAAGCTGATGTGATTAGGGCGCTAAATTTACTGAACGGCTTGGATGTAAAGGGAGTCGAGAATATGGAGAGACTGCTGACGGCATTCTCGATTATACAGAATCCGCTTCCGAAGGAGGAAGAGAAGGAGGAAGAAGATGGCACTGAGTAACAACCTTAAAAAGAAAGTGACGAGCCTTACCGGGCCGTCTGCGGCGGCACCGGCGAAAGCACCGGTGACGGGGCCTGGTTCTCCTACAGTATATGCACCGGGAGCACCGAAGACCCTCTCTGAGACTTTGAGACAGAGCATAAACAGAAAGATTCCCGGAGCTGCCACGGCAGGACTTAATGCGGGAGATGCGGTGCCTTCTGTCCTTGGCATCACAGAGAACGGCAGCTTTGACCACCTGTCCAGTCCGAATGCCCCTATCAGCAGTACGGTAAAGAAGAACAGGAAGTATGCGAAATTCTCTCCGAGTGAGACCACATCCGGATATCTGTCCCGACTGAGAGATATCGAAGATGATGCTCCGGATACATTTTCCTACGATCCCTTCAAGATCAGCGACAAGACCAACGAATATTACGACCTGATGAAGCAGACGGAAGGGAACAAGCCAGGAGACTTCAACAGCAGATACGAAGGAGCGGTGCAGAGCATCCTCGACGGCATCCTCAATAAAAAGTCCTATAACCTGCAGGACGACAAGAACTACAACCTGCTTTACAACCAGGCGAGAGAATCCTACATGAACGCAGGAAACAAAGCCATGCGGGATGCCATGGGAGCGGCACAGGCACAGACCGGAGGATACGGTTCTACGGCGGCACAGATTGCAGGGAGTCAGGCTTATGACAACTATCTGCAGGGAATGAACGACAACAACGCGGCACTCGCGCAGCTTGCCTATCAGATGTGGCAGGATGAGAACGCAGACCGGTACAACCAGCTGTCGGCAGTCCAGGGTCTTGACGAATCCGATTACAACCGCTGGCTCAACAACTACAGAAACTGGCAGGACGACCGGAACTACTATGCAGGCCAGTACCAGAACTTCTACAACAATGACTGGAACGAGTATCAGTACGGCACCGACATGGACTACAACATCTGGCGCGATGAGCTGAACCGGTACATGCAGGACAGAGACTACTACGCGGGACAGTACCAGGCAGGTATGGACAACGATATGGGCCTCTATCAGTACGACACGAACCTGGACTATCAGCTGGATCGGGATGCCATCAGCGACTATGACGATGCCTTCAAACAGGCATTGACCCTTGCCCAGAACGGCATTGCGATTCCTGCCCAGTACGCGAACCGGCTGGAACCGGAGACCCTTGCGGCACTCCAGGGAGTGGCGGCACAGGCAGCAGAAGGAACCGGAGGATCCGGTGGTTCCGGTGGCGGAGGCGGAAGAGGCAGAAGAGGCGGAAGCAGAAGAAAGGGCGGAAGCTCAAAAAAGGGGAAAGATTCTGACTTCGTTGATCCGGATATCACTGTGACGGATGCCATGAAAATGATGAGATCCGTAGCGGCAACAGGAGGTGTAGATGCGGCAAGAGACCTGGGGCAGTCATTGCTGAACAGCGGAAGGATCATCACAAACGATGCTCTGGTAGACAGTGTTTCAAAACAGATGTTGGGCGAACTGGCGAACATTAAGAAGGACATGACAGGGAATGCGAAGGAACCTCCGAGCTGGTACGGAAGAACCATGACTCTGAACAGGCAGACCCCATCCTCCTGGACGGGACAGTCACTATTATCCGACCAGACAATATTTGATAAAGCTGCGGAAAAGGTAAAAAAGAAGACAAAGAAGTAGGAGAACGGCATGGCTAAAAAGAAGAAGGAAGTATGGACACCAAACGCTTCAAATTCAAAGTCAGCGGCAGAGGAATATCTGAGAGACTTCAGACAAAAGAGAGTAGAAAATCCGCACTATGTAGAAAAACCCGCAATACCTGACTGGACATATCGCGCATCGCAGGCGGAAGCATTCAGAAAGAATGCTCCGTCTATGATGTCTATGAATGCAGAAACAACAAGGAGAATGCAGGAAGCGTCCCCTCTTTATAGCCTCGCAAGAAAGACTGTAGAAGACCGGGAAAGAGAGCAGCGCACAGCCTTCCAGAACCAGGCAGCACAGGCACTGGGACTGACCGGCAGGCCCATATCCTCAAAAGGAATCCAGGAGGCCATAAACCGCAACAACTACAATTACAAAAGGGCATTCGGGACCGGAATTGGAGAGGGCATCCGGAAGAACATTGCGGAGACCCGCGGAGCGAGAAGGAATGAGATCGCAAACATTGCGGCAGAAAATGCGAAGCGGCAGCAGGCTGAGCAGAAGAAACTGGCACAGGACAGAATCGAGAACAGGAAAGATGGATTCACCCAGGTGTCAAAGACTGCGGAGCCTATTGGACAGAAGAGCCTGCAGGAGCTGACTGCGGCAAGGAATCTCAATGACCGCAAGGACGGTGCGGTAGCCATACCGAAACGGCAGCCGAATCTGAATGGCTATGTACCGGAAGAAAACACCTATGAGCAGATCTCCCAGGATCCTGACTTCAACCTTTACAAATTAAAAGGCAAGACATCTTTCTATGATCCGGACTACCAGGCAGGCATAGACCGTCTTTTCGGAGCATCCCCTGTTGATTACATGACACAGGAGCAGAAGGATACCTATAACTATATTTACGGCAGGTATGGAAGAGACGCGGTAAAAGAGTATGAGCGGAGCATCCTTCCGGAGCTGAACCGGATGATGCAGGAAGACATTACAGAAAGAACATATGAGGAATCGAAGAACAATCCTCTGAAGGGACTCGGACTGGACATTGCAAATGCATTCTGGGCACCGCGTGGTGCATTTGAAAGTGCGGTAAATGTCATCACAGGACAGCCAATCGACACGAATTCCAGAGCATTTATCGGGACGAATGCATCAGCTGCGGCACACCAGGGAATCATGGACAAGGCGAAAGAAACCTTCGGCGACAATGTCTTTACAGATGTTATCGGAGAGGGTGTACTTGGCATGGCTGAAAATGCTTCCAGGTATCCTTTGGGGGCAGCAGGCCTTACATTCATGGGCATGCAGGCGGCATCCTCCGGAATTAAGGACGCGAAGGACCGTGGGGCGACAGATGAGCAGGCCCTGGCAGTAGGTGTGACCAACGGTATCGTAGAATATCTCACCGAGGAAGTCTCTCTCGGAAACCTGGAAAAGGTTACACAGTTTACAGAGAGCCCGATCCGGACGGCAAAGGACTTTGCAAAAGCAGTAGCATATAACTTCGGAGTAGAAGCATCAGAAGAAATGGCATCCGAGGTACTTGATACCGCTGCGGACCTTATGATCATGCAGGGCAATTCCCAGACCATGCAGAGATACAACGGATACCTGGGGCAGGGAATGACGGAAGGACAGGCAAAGCTCGCCACTTTCACCGACTTTATGAAGGATGTTGCTTATTCCGGAGTTGTTGGTGGTGTGACCGGTGCAGGCATGGCAGGAACAGCAGGTCTTTACAACCTTGCCATGAGTCAGAAACAGGCAAACAATATCAATCAGCTTATGACCACTGATATGGCACGGCAGGGTATGATGCCGACCGAGAATCCGACACAGATGCTGCAGAACCTTGCGAGGGAAAGCGAACAGGCACAGCAGGGGCCGTCTCTGTCCGAGGTCAACAGATGGGCATCCAGCGAGAGAGAAGATCCGAAGAACTATCTGTATGAATGGCACAGAGAAGCAAGCGAGAACCTTTCCGATACATTCGAGGGAGAAGAAGGAAAGAAAGCATTTGAAAAAATCCCGCTGACAGAACGGACAAGAGCATATCGGTCCTTCATGGACTACTACAACCTTGGGTATCACGGCACGGAAATCTCAGAAGAAAAGGAGAAACGTGCGCAGCAGGTGCTGAACTTCCAGCAGATGGACGAGGCCATGAAAGCTGGTGCGCTTGATGCGCAGACGAACTATCCGGGGCAGCAGGTCAGGAAGATCGAGGAATCGGCAAAGAATGTCAAGATTGCAGGCACACCGGAAGGTACTGTTACATATGACAAGAGCAGATATCAGTACTGGACAAGCGCACAGAAGCTGCGTGTCAACTATGTCGGAGCAATGGTTTCCAAGGTATTCGGCATAGATGTGCATTTCTTTGAATCGGTAGCAGGAGAGGATGGGAAATTCTATGAAAGGGATTCCTATTTTGACCCAAACAAGGAAAACCGGGAAGCAAAGAACGGATCATTCTATGTAGATAAGGCGACGGGAAGACCGACAATCACCCTGGATATCAACGCAGGTATGTTCCGGGCATCAGACTGGACCGGAGATATCAGCGATATTAAGACTATTTTCCCGATTGTCTCCCATGAGATGACCCACTACCTGGAACAGTTTGCACCGGAGCATTACAAAGCTCTGTCTGACGCAGTAGTCAATTCCCTTGTGAAGAACAAAAACTATACAAAGGGACTGACACTGAACCAGATGATCCGGGAACAGCGTGTATGGATGGAAACTCATGAGCATCAGAAGTACAGTAACGATGATGCGCTTAGAGAAATCGTGGCAAGAGCATGCGAGGACATGCTTTCCGGAAATGCAGACGCTGTCAACGCTTTTGAAAGTCTGAACAGTAAAACGAAGAGATACATCTGGGGCCATGTTAAGAAGATATTCGACAACCTGCATGATTTCTTCGCACAGATGCTCGGAAACTATGAGTCGAGGTCAGCAGAGGCCAAGGCTATCCGTCAGAATATGGAAGAGTTTGAACGCATCCGTGGAATGTGGCAGGAGGCGCTTGGCTTTGCGACAGAAAACCTTGCAAGGCAGGATGCAGTAAGAGCAGAAAATATCAGTACGGAAGCAGAGCAGGCAGAGACTGCAGAGAAGGTAGTGCCTGCGGCAGAAGTCATCGAAACCAATGGACAGGATAGCGAAAACGCAAGAGAGGCATTCTCTATACGGCAATTCGCGCAGGCACTTGACTTCGACCTGCGGTTAAACGCAGAAGGATTCCCCTTTGAGATTATTGACCCGAAGACGGGGAAGGCAGTAAAGAAGGTAACAGAGGAGCATATGCGGCAGACTCCGATGGGATATCTGATTGAAGCTGCCCGGCAGAATAACACGATTGACGAGGAAACAGCAGATAAACAGCTGAAGATGTTTGCGGATCTGATGAACCTGACACTGAAGTACGACAGCGCGTCCACTCCGATGGTTTGGGAAATTGCAGGTTCGATGATGTTCAGCTCTGTGAAGTCCAACTCCGATGCTCAGTACGCGACAACCGTGGACTACGGTACGATCTGTGCAAAGACACAGGGCCTCATCGATGTACTGTCCAAAACGATGGTAGAGAAGGGAAGAGGACTCACCAGAAAAGAAGTTATCGATGCATATAACGCGACAGCACATAATGGTCTGTCTGTACCCTGCCCGGTATGCTATGTATTCTCAAGATGGATGGGTGTACCGTCACTCCTTGAAACAATGCGGCAGTGCCAGGTAAGATTTGAAAACGCATCGGAGAAAGAGGTAAAGAAGTATATCAATACGATGCTGGACAGATACGGTGATGCGAAGGGAGTCAATTCCAGAAAGACTGCTCTACAGAATCAGGCGGCAAAACTTGACAGGGACCTGCAGGCGGCAATGCAGAAGGGGGACATGGAGGAGCAGAGAAAGATCGAGAAAAAGTGCGATCAGCTGGAGAAAGAACTCCGAGATGTTGAGAGCTTTAACTGGGTAACGCAGGTTCGCTGCGTATCTGACAAGAAGGGCGGATACAAACTGGATCCGAGCTACAAATCCGTACCGAACGAAATCCTTCTTGACCTTACAAGAACGGGAGACTTTGCATCGAAGTACGCGAAGTCATGGAAATACAGAGTCACAAGAGGAGCAGGCATGGGCAAGGCCATCATGCCTTATTCGGGTGCGACCATCGGCGATTTCATCAAGGGTAACAAGACAAAGTGGGAGAAGGCAAAGAACGTATTCTTCAAAAAGGATATTAAGGCCGCAAAGACAGCAGTAAAGAGAGCAAACACCAGAGCGAAAGCGCAGAACCTTATCGGAGGACAGAGATTCCAGTCCACATCTGACTTCAGAGCAGAATGGGGCATCGACTACCTGATGACATTCCTGGAGTGTCAGGCAGCAGGATCACAGGTACAATTATACACAAAGGTGATTGAAGCTGTGGATATGTTCGCGACAGCTGGAGCCGAGGTGAACCTTTCCATCATGCCGAAGGATAACGGATATGTCGGAAACAAACTGGTATTCTCAGATGTGACCGGAATTAATTTCAACGAAGCTCTGAAGAAGACGAGAAAATACGACAATGTGCAGATGATCCTGGTCGGCATCAACGATAAGCACATCCGACTGGCCCTTAAGGACAAGAGAATATCTTTCGTGATTCCGTGGCATCCGTCAGGAAGCTCCAAAGAAACACTGTCCGCGTTGATGACTGCGGTAAACGAGAACCTCAGTGACGCGAAAAGCTACGAAGACTCCCAGAACGACAAGATCATCGACAACAGCGAAGAAATGGTAAAGATGAGAAAACTGCGTGAGGATATTCTCATGCGGAAGATCGGAACTCTTTCAGACGAACAGCAGGAGATGCTTGACAGGAATCCGTGGTTGAATGATTTGTACCGGAGATTCTACTTAGATAAGACCGCAAAAGAATATGGAGTAAAGCTGAACAAAAAGCAGATATCCAGCCTGTTCCCGTATGAATACTGGGATACAAGTCTCACCATCGAAGATGCGGACGAAAACGGAAGAAGGTTCCAGAAATACTGTGCATCACTTGGATATCAGCCGAGATTTTCTCAGTTTGCAAACGATGAAGGATACTGGAAACTGCTCATCGACCGGAGAATGTACAACAATGACGGGACATATCATGAACCCAAGGCCATTGATGTCACAAACGTGAAGGTATCGAGCATCCCGCAGGCCGTCAATTCAAATAACTACAAAGATGTAGATAAAATCGCGCAGGCCACAAGGGATACTCTCCGAGCAATCGATAACGAGCAGAACGACCTGAAAGCAATTGAGGAAGAAGAAACCAATAGAGAGCAGTATTCATCCCGTGATTCTGCAGAACACAAAGGTTCTGAACATGAGGTAGACGCGAACACCATCGAGATCGTAAACAGAGGGAAAGTCCAATATAGCGAGAGAATTTCAGACCCGAACCTTGTTACTCAACTTGAAAAAGAGATAGAGAACGGGGACTATATCACCACATACAAAGCAATGCAATTGATCGACGGGAAACTTTACCCACCCATGGCGGCGAAGACGAAGGGAAAAGATGGTAAATACCATCTGACAAATGCGTCAGAACTCGGAGTATGGCAGAGGGCAGTAGAAGATCCCACGAACATTAAGATAAAAAACGGGAAAGGATACTACACGCTCAACAAGGGAAACGGGAAGAGCATCGATGCGGCATACAACCCGTATGAGCACTCTTCAAATCTTGTATTAAATGACCAGTTTGAAGAAGCATACAACAGGACGAATATTGTTACTGTCGAGTGCGTAATACCAAAAAGCGAGATCGACAATCCGTACAGAGCAGAATATGCAAAGGACGCAACCGGAGTACTTGACTGGAAAGCTGGTACAGTTGCAGGGAAACTGAAAAACAACAGAAGGATGGTATATCTTTCACGTTATTTAAAACCGGTCCGCATTCTGAATGAATCAGAAGTGGCAAAAATGTGGAAGGAAACACTGGGAGATTCGGGGATATCGGTTCCTTTCAATGTTGTAACTCCGCAGCTAAGAGAAGCACTTGAAGCGGAAGGAGTAAAAATAGACTACGAAGGGTCTCCAACGTACAGAAGCAGAAACAAAAAGCAGTATTCATCCCGCGACTCCGAAGGATTCAACCTCACAGAACGGCAGCAGGTTTTTTACAAAGAATCACAGGCAAGAGACGAGAACGGAAATCTGTTGGCACTTTATCACGGCACACCGACTGCAGGCTTTACAGAATTCCGCGAAGGAAGAGATGGGATATGGTTGACAACCAGCAGAAGGGACGCGGACTCTTACGCAGGAAACTGGGAAGGGAAGCTGTTTGACCCGGACGAGACAACACAGAGAGAAAACACCAGGGGAGAGTCTTACAGAATCGGAAAGCATTTCCGCTTTGAATCAGAGGAAGACAGACGGAGGTTCCTGCAGGAGAATCCAGATGCGGAGTCCTATATGGATGTCCACGAAATTGCTGAAAGACAGCGCGAACTGGATGACGACTGGGATCGGGAAGACTATTACGACCTGCAGGACGAACTGGACAATATTGCAGAACGCAGCAGAGAACTGAAACGTGCATACAGAAGATATGAGATGAAGCATTCTCAGGACACAACCATCGGAGAAATGATGGATAGTCCGGGAAAATACTCCGCTGATGACTTTGCGACAGCATGGCTTTCTCTTGACAGCAATGCGGAAGTCTATGACGAGGCTGAATATGAAAGCGAAGAGCAGTACAGAGATGTACTCGCTGACAGCCTCGCAGAAGCTGTTCGGGCCTGGGACGAAGAGGATCCTGGGACTTTGCAGGAAGTAAGAGACAGGAAGGTGAAGGTTCGCATTCCGGAAGGGACAAAGGGAACCATCACGAACACACCGAATAACCGCACTTACAAACTCTATGCTAACGTGACTCATCCATATGTCATGGATGCGAGAGGAAAGGGAAACGAAGGATTCAGACTGACTGTAGCTGAAAAGATTCATGATGACAGATACGATGGTGTTATTGTAAAGAACGCAAGAGTAGGGAGACATCAGGAACTTGGAACGGTAGTTGTGGCGAAGAATTCAAATCAGGTAAAGCTCACTACAAATCAAAACCCGACAGAGATTGCAGATATCCGGTATTCCTCCCGCGAGGACGATGCTTTCAGCCTGTGGCAGGATGTAGTCTCCGAGAAGAACGATGCTGCAGGAAGAGACTCGGTGTTCTTTTTGGACGAGGATGATCCGACAAAGGTTACCTATCAGCAGCAGGAATACTTCGAGGAGATGTCCAAGACCAACGACACCATCAAGGCCATGAACGCGGCACTTCACCAGGCAATCGGCGAAGGAAAGAAAGTCGATGTCGATAAGTTTGCAGAAGAGCAGGCCAAGAAGCTGAGAAGGAGCTACGGTTCCAAGACGGCGAAAGGGGACCTGACAGAAGCTATCCGGTCTCTTTGTGAAAAGATGAATGCCGCCATCCAGAAGGATGCCAATGACATTGCTGTTGTCGCATCCAATATTGGACGGGAAGTAATGCAGGGAATCGTCGTGGAAGATGACACCATGCGGAAGCAGTATCCGAACCTTAAGCGGGAGCTGAAGACATACAGAATCCTTCCCGGAGAGAAAGTCAGAGCAGACATGGCTGCGGCATACGACAGCTACGAAGCATTCCGGAGAAGAGCATTTGGAAATCTGACCATTGTCGGAGATGATGCAGGGAACTTTGTCCGCGTTGACTCTGTATATCAGGAGCTGAACGAGAAGTATCCGGAGCTGTTCCCGGACGATATCAAGAACGAGTCCGAGCAGATGCTCCGGATCATGGAAGTGGCACAGGAAGTCTCCGGAAAGAAGGTAACATATACTGAAGCGTGGGGAACCAGTCAGGACAACCTGGACGAAATGTCCTATATGATCGGACAGGATATTCTGAACGACTACTACAAGGCAGCAGGCACACCGGCATTCGGTGGAGTCCTGGAGTCGGTCCGCAATGACCTTATCAAACAGCATAAGGCAGAAATGAAGGAAGCCTTTGCAGAGAAAAACAGGACTATCAGGGACCTGCGGGAAAGACTCAGGAACGCAGAGGGGAAAGACTCTGAAAAGATTAAGGCAAGACTGGAGGCTCTCCGGAACGACAAGAACAATCAGCTGGCGCGGATGCAGCAGAGGTACGACCAGAAGCTGGAGAAGATCAAGGAGAGGAGAACAGACTCAGAAGCGAGAACGAGACTCCTCAAGGCAGCACAGAGACTCGCAAGGCTGAAGGGCGGACCGGAATTCGAAGCACGAAAGCAGGCGCTTATTGGAGAACTAGATCTCTTTGCGAAGGGAATCGGGAAAAACACCGAAAAGAAGCTGCAGGAGCTGAAAGCAGAAGCAGAAAGACTGAAAATAGAGGATAAGGATTATGAACTGCTTGGGTATGAGAAGGCGAAAGCAGTATTTGAAAGACTATCCAAAAAGAGAATAGCGGACATGACGGGCCGTGATGTAGCAGAACTGACAGAACGAATCGTGGAACTGACCTATATGCAGCAGGCGACCAAGAGGATCATGAACAAGGAGCTGCAGATTCGAGTAGCGACAGCAGGAAAGCGGGAGATCGCGCTGCAGAAACTGGTCAAGGGAATCAACGACCGGAACGCGATCGGGTCCACATGGGGCAGATATAAGCTAAACATGCTGAATCCGACAAGAGCAATGGCTATGCTTGACGGGTATCATACAGACGGTATACTGACTGCTCTAGGAAAAGCACTGAATGACGGGCAGACCAAACAGAACGAATTCCTGATGAAGGCCTCGAAGAAATTCAATACCTTCCTGGACGCACATCCGGACCTGGTCAAGACCTGGTATCAGACAGACATCGACACAGGTTTCAAGGGAGAGGACGGCAAACCGATATATATCAACAAAGGCATGCGGATATCACTCTACCTGCATAGTCTGAACTACCAGAACCGGAACCACATTGCAAACGCAGGCATAGAGATACCGGACGCAAAGCTCTACCAGAAAGGGAAGTACCAGGAGGCATATCGATACCAGCAGAGACTGAAACTGAAACCTACCGACATCCAGAATATCGTTGCAGGAATGACGGCGGACGAGAAAGCATTTGCAGAAGTGGCGAAGGAATTCCTAAACATTGACACAAAGGATGCCATCAACGAGACTTCCATGGTGCTGAACGGCACCTACAAGGCGACAGTAGACAATTATTTCCCGATCCGGACGGACCCGAACTTCGTTATGGGTGACATCACAGGACTTATCCAGGATGGAACCATCGAAGGATGGGGAGCTCTGAAGGAAAGAAAAGAAGGAGCGGCAAAACCGATTCTCCTGGAAGATGTGGCAGTCGTGCTGCAGAGGCAGGCACAAAACACTGCGAGATACTATGGACTGGCGATTCCAGTTAGAGACTTTAATAAGGTATTCAAGTGGCAGACGCCGAACAGCAAGGACGAGTTGTCAACGAGTGTAGCAGAAGCTATCAATACATCCTGGGGGAAAGCAGGCACAGAGTATATCAAGAACATGCTCAGAGATATTCAGACCGGAGCACCGGGAGCAGAAGGACCGGGAGCAAAGATTTTCTCTTCCCTCAAGTCTACCTATGCGGGAACCGTGCTGAACTGGAACATCGGTGTATCTATTAAACAGTCAGCATCGGCACCTTTCGCGGCAGTCGTGCTTGACACAAAGTCGATTGCCAAAGCATTTGCACCGAACAATTTCTTCCGGAAGGCTGACCTGGAATACATGGACAGCATTACCCCGTGGTCTTACATGAGACGGCAGGGCATGTCCGGAACGGAGATGGGAGAAGTCTATAAGCCGAAGAACTTTGTGCAGAAGTCTGAGAAGCTGCAGAGATTCAAGCAGAAGACCAACTTCATCCAGGCAGTCGATGTTTGGACTACAAACAGACTGTTCCTTGCTACGGAGTATTATGTGCAGGATCACTTCCCGAATTTGGAAAAGAGAGGACCGGAGTATAACAGAAAAGTAGCAGAACTGTACAACGACATGCTGCAGAGGACACAGCCTTCCTACGATGTAATGCAGAGGAACGCATTCCTCCGGAGCGACAGTCCTGCCACAAAGATTTTCGGAATGTTTAAGACTCAGACCTTTAACATGGGAGGAGAGGTTATCGATGCCTGGGGCAGGCTGACCGCGTTTGAGAAGATGCACAAGGACAAACAGGTCAGCGATGCACAGCTGAAGAAAGTCCGTGGACAGTTTGGCAGAACGGTGGGAGCGACCATTGCATCTCAGCTTATGCTGACGGCACTGGGAGTACTTGCAAAAGCAGTCTACCACAATATGAAGAATTACCGGGACGACAAGGGAGAAGTCACACCGGAGAGCACTTTCATGAGAGCTATATATGAATTCCTGACATCGTTTTCTGGAATGACAATGGGAGGATCAGAAGCACAGTCCTTCTTCCTGGCACTCACCGGAAAAGAAAAGTGGTATGACATGGAATATCCGGGACTCAGTACCATCAATGACTTCATGACGAACTCCACAAAGGTTACTGAGAATTTCCGCAAAGCATGCGAGAGCGGATGGAAAGCGGATGACGCAGAGAAATTCCGCAACAGCTGTGCGGAGCTGGCAATGAGTGCGGCTATACTGGGAAGAATCCCTGCCGACAATATTTACAAACTTGCCAATGCGCTTTACCTGCATGTGCAGGACATCAAGAACGGGGACTTTGGAAAGTTTGAAGCGGGAGAGAGCCTGCTCGGACTGAGAGATTCCAGCGTAACCAAGGACCAGTACGCACAGAGGGCGGCGGCAGCTTACGCGGCAGGAGACACGGCAGCAGGAGACCAGTGGGCAGAGAAGACTACGAATAAGAAACTCCAGGCGGCAATGTATGGAGACCTGGGCATCGACGAAGACTCATCAAAGGCAATGGTGGCATATGTCAAAGACGGCGGAAACGCGACAGAATTTGAACGTGGGCAGGCACTTGCCAAGGAACTGGAAGAAAAGGACATCAAGGGAGATGAAGTCTACGCATATGTAGTCGGAACCAAAGACTATACCAACCAGGAGAAAATTGCATGGTTTAAGTCGTCAACACAGAGGACAGACTCCAAGAAGTACACAGCATGGAAAGATGCAGGATACGGAGACTGGGATTTCCTCAAGTACCGGTCAGACCTGAGTAGGTTCTCCGGAGACGGGAAGCAGGATAAGATTGTAAACTATATCAAGACCCAGACCACAGACACCAAGAAACGGAAGGCCCTGTGGATGCTGGCAGGATACAAGGAATCATCCTACGACAAGAATATGAACTAGGTTTTCCTCCATCACGGGGACCCCTTCGGGGGTCCCTTTTTCTAGGTGCATATATGAAAAGAAACTGGATATGATCAATATATGAAAAGACAGAGGGAGGACACAGCATGGTCTATATTCCAATCACGATCTCATTTGTAGCACTACTATTCAGTCTTTACCAGTTTGCCAGTAAGAACAACAAGGAAGAGACATCTCAGATAACCACAGTCTTAATAAAGCTGGAAGCGATAGCGGAAAGTATTCTGGAACTGAAGGGGGATGTGCGGTCCATGCGCGATGACCTCAATGACCTGCGGGAGAGGATCACCAGGGTGGAGGCATCCGCAAAGCAGGCCCACAAGAGACTTGACCATATGGAAGGAAAGGAGAGCAGATCTGATGATTGATTGGAAAAGGAAGTTGACGAGCAGAAAGTTTTGGATGGCAGTAGCAGGATTTACGGCAGGACTGTTGGTATGCCTCGGATATCCAGAGTCAGTAGCAACCCAGGTCGCAGCACTCATCATGTCCGGTGGTTCTGTGGTGGCATATTGCGTCGGGGAAGGATTTGCAGACGGTGCAAATCAACTCAAGTAGGAGGAGCTATGGGAAGCCTGGAAGGATTAATCGCAACAGGAAAGTCCTTTGTCGGATATATTGAGAAAGCATCCAATGCATATCTGGATTCCCTTCGGGATAACCGGGGAAGCAGGAACTATACCTGTTTTGCACGGGATGTCAACGCGGCAGGCCTTGCAGGATGCCAGGCACAGCCATGGTGCGCGACATTTCAGTTTGCGCTGGAACTGTACGAATATGGGAAGGCGGAAGCTCTGAAGCATTGGTGCATGACTCCGCAGACCTATGTGGGATACAACTGCTTCAGCACTCTGTCAGCCTTTGAGCGAAAAGGGAAGACCGGAAGCGTACCGAAGCTGGGAGCACTGGTCATCTTTAATTACTCCCATATGGGCAGAGTCATCCGGATCTACAAAAAGTACGGTGCCGTCTGGTTTGATTGCCTGGAAGGGAACACATCCTCCGCGCAGGACGACCGGAACGGAGGCATGGTAGCTATTAAGGAACGCAGAGCAGACGATACCAACATCAGAGCATTCTGCTACATTGACTATCCTGCAGAAACAGTCACACCGGGATGGAGACTGGCCGCCGATGGTGTCCGGTGGTGGTACGAATTTGCAGACCGCACCTGGGCAACCGGAATGCAGGTACTGGAGACCAGCACCGGAAAGCATAAGTATCTTTTCGACAAACAGGGATATATGCTCACAGGATGGCAGCAGGACAACGGGAACTGGTACTACTTTGACGATACAAAAGGTTCCCCAAATGAGGGAGCCATGTGGAAGTCGGATGATACCGGAGCGCAGAAGCTGTGGACTTTGTGATGTATATCACATATAATATCACACGATAAGGCATTTACTTAGGCAGAAAGCGGAGCGCAACAGGGTTCGAGCCCCGTCGCGCCCACTCTTAGAAAAACCGTGTAACCAAGCTGAAAAGCCTGTGGTTATGCGGTTTTTTGATGTTCTGAAGAAATGAAATAGGGAAGATTTTAGAGCAGAAATGGAACGGAATAAGGTACATATATCACACGATGTATCACACGAATTTGCGTTCTATCTCGGATACGATCTTCCTTGTCTGTCTCGCATCCTCAATATCTATCACGTTCTGATACACCGTCTTCATGATACTGGTGGATGACCATCCGCCGCGCTTCATGATGTACTGATCCGGGATTCCCTCTGCATGCATGATGGATGCCGCATAGTGTCTGAGATCATGGAATCTGACATGACCGGGGAGCTTGGCCTTCTTTTCCAGGTGCTGAAACTTCCGGGTGATTGAATCCGGTTCCAGCGTCACGATCCTTCCCTTGATTCCCTTCATTTTATCAATCACAAAGGACGGCATTTCTATGGACCTGTTGGAACTGTAGGTCTTGGGCGAAGGCTTGGTAACCCACAGGTGCCATTCATCTTTGACCCTGGACTTATTGATGGTCACCACATTCCCTTTGATATCCTTATCTTCAAGAGCACAGATTTCGCTTCGTCTCATAGGCCCAAATGCCGCCAGAAGGATTGCGATCTCCATTTCTGTTCCGGAGCAGAGAGACAGCAGAGCTTTGATGTCGTCATCCGATGGAGTATACAGGTCTGGTTTGACCTTAGAAGGCAAGGTAACACGAAGGCGGAAGTCCGGGAGATAAAAGGACACCACAGAGGAAAAGAGGCCGAAGATATTCCGGACTGTCTTGGGACTGTGGCAGACAGCAAGACTGGATACCCAGAATTGTATTGCAGTATTGTCGATGGTTCTGAGATCCTGCTCGGCAAAAGACTGTCCCTTTTTAAAGTAGGTATCCTGCAGGCTCCGGTATCCTCTGATGGTAGACGGGGAGAGAACCGGAGTCTTCATTGTGATGTACTGGTCTACTGCATCGCATACCAAAAGCCTGGACTTGATCTGCCTGCGCTGTTCCTTCCATTCGGCTGCCTTTGCTTTTGCTTCGGTGGCAGTAGGTGCAGTAAAGGATTGGTAGTGCTTCTTCCCGTTCTCATCCGTATAGTCATAGACCTGGATACGGATGTTTCCTGACGGGAGCTGATTCTTTTTCTTTCTAGGCATAGAGAATTCCTCCTTGACAAAACAGAACAGATGTTCGATAATCTGATCAAGGGATTGAGCTGCCTTGCAGTCTTAAAAGGGGGGAGTGCTATGGACTACAAGGAACAGATACTGGAGATAATACGCGAGATAGACGACGAGAAGATGCTCAGATACATCTACACGTTTATCTCCAGTCTTTTAAACGGAAAGAAGAGTAACCAGTAACGGCTACTCTTCTTTTTTTGATGCCGTCTCGATAAACATATTGGCAATCTTTTCCAGCTCCTTCCAAGACGACTCATCCAGTTTGGCGAGAACTTCTATCAAATCCCTCTTGAATTTCATATCTGTATTGAAAAGGTCTGCAGCGAATTCTGCGATGGTGTCCATCCGGGATTTCTCCACGAACATCTCACCTTCACCGGTCCGGAGCCAGGTCTCGTTCACATCAAAGGTCCTGCAGATAAGAGAGACAACAGCAGCACTTGGAGAATTGTCGCCACTTTCATATTTGGCAACGGTGTTGCGCTTGCTACCAATTCTATCAGCGAATTCCTGCTGAGTAAGATCTAAGGTTCTTCTAAGTTTTTTGATTCTTTCGTTCATATAATCACCACCTTTCGTTAAGAGGATTATAAAACGCAGATGTCCTTTTGTCAACAAAATGTGATAAAAGGACAAAAAGACGGTTGACAAATGTCCTTAAAGGAATTATCATTGTCCTGTAAGCAACATTAAGAGAGAACGGAGGGTGAAGAAATGAAAATATACACCACACGATACCAGGCGAAGAAGGCAAGGGAGACAGACCCGTATTACAACGGCGCAGAAAAGATTGTGAAGGTTGACGGAGGATATGCCCTGATGACCGAAGAAGAGTACAGGGTGTGGAAACTGCAGATGTAGGAAGGAGCAGGCCATGAAAGACACAAACACAACAGCTGCGGTTCTGCTTGCAGGTGGATGGACAGCAGAAGATAAGGAAGAACTCATCCGGGAGTACCAGCTGACCGGAGATGAGGCAGAAGAAATTATCGAAGAGATGCGAAGACTGGAGAATGCGAAAGGAGAAAATGCATGAGCGAATATGAAAAGGGAGTAATGCTCACTATCGACAAAGCAATGCGGCATATGACCGAGTATGACCGAGGATCCTTCGTGGGATTCGCCAGGGGAGTACTGGCAGCGCAGGAACAGAGACGAAAGGAGGCGGAGCAGAATGACCTTCGTGATGACGCAGGACAGAAGAACGCTGCTGAATCTGAAGAGAATCCGGGAGCTTAACATCATCGAGCAGTCCATTGTTGCTCTGACGGACTACGGAACCGAGATACGGCTTGCCGAGTATGACACCGAGTCTGCATGCGAAAAGGCAATGATGGATCTTACCAAGGACATTTACCAGAAGGAGAGACTGATATTTCTTATGCCAAAAGGAGGGTGGAAGGATGATTCATATTGAGAGCGACAATGGAAAGGTATTAGTGAAGGCTGAAGGTTCTGTCGAGAACATCGTCAACGATGTCATAAATTCGTTAGACAATCTGGTGGAAGAACTGACGAAAGATGATGGAGACGAGGCAGGAACCATTATAGCAGCGTTCATCGTGACCGCACTTGTCAAGATGTGGGGACAGTCAAAGGAAGGATTCTTCGATGTGACAAAGGATGCGGCAAAAGTTCTGCAAGTGGGCAAAGGCAAGCCTCCGGAGGATTCCGAAGAATCGGCAGAAGAGTATGCGGGGGTGAAGGCATGAATATTATTGACGCGGCATCCCGAAGATTCCTTGGGGACTATGGAAGGCTGAAGGCGATGTGGAAGTGCTCGGACGCTGAGATGGCAAGAAGGCTCGGATGTGACCCGTCAACCATCGTCAATCTGAAGAAGAGTCCGTGCTCGGTAAACGGCGGAGTGATCCTGCAGGTGCAGGAGAACCTGCACAGGGAGTTGAGAAAACTGGAGGAGTAAAGATGAAGCTGGAATACATGCCTATCGTGAGTGACCCTACAAGAAGACCAGTCCTGCAGGCAGAGACCAGAGAGCAGGAAGGCACTCCGTGCCTGGACTTCCTCATGAGCATCTCCGGATATATGGAGCTGATGGCAGCAGGAGCGGCACTGCTTCTGGTAGCACAGCTGATGACAGCGTTATGACACAGAAAAAGACCTGCCGCCCGGATGCGACAGGTCTCAAGGGTGAAGTACTTTACACATAAATTATTGTACTTCATTCGGGCGAAAAATGCAATAGGGAAAGGGGCCGAAAATGTGGCAGCCATGCCACTTTTCGGCTCGATTAAGGGGATTAACTTTACGAATGAAGTACGAAATACTGACATACAGAGCAGGGGCCACCATAGAGGTGGTCAAATACATCCCCAAACAGTACAGAGGGGAAGCATCGGGACTACGGAAGGCGAAACCGGAGAAGAAGACACCGGAGGAGATCCGGGAGGCGAATGCCAGGCAGGCCGAGAGGAAACTGATCCGGAAGCTGAACGCGAACTTCCATCCGGGAGACCTCCACACCATCCTGACCTATGACCCAAAGGAAGGAAGACCGGACCCGGAGAGGGCGAAGGAGATCATCCAGAGGTTCCATCAGCTGGTCCGAAAAGAATACAAGAGACGGGGAGAGGAGTACAAGTACATCCTGGTCACCGAGTATAAGAGAGCGGCGATCCACCACCACCTGGTCATCAACCATATAAATGACGGGAACATCACATCAAAGGATATCATCCGGAGATGCTGGAGGGCAGCAGGCGGAACAGGCCGTCCCAAGTATGTGGACCTGGACGAGACCGGAAGCTATGAGAGGCTGGCTGCCTACCTCATCAAGGAGACATCAAAGACCTATGCGGAAGAAGGCGGATGGAAACAGAGATACTCCTGTTCCCGGAACCTCATAAACCCGAAACCGGAGAAACGAACCGTAACTCTCAAAAAGATATGGAGCCTTAATCCGATACCGAAGAAGGGATACCACATCCTGCAGGACCTTACCTATAACGGCATAGATAAAGCAGGGTATCCCTATCAGCGATATTACCAAGCAAAGGACAGACCTGTACCGGAGGACTGGGATCCTCCGGGCAGGCGAAAGGAGAAACAATGGAAAGAGAAATGCCAGAAGGAACAAAACCGGCGATCGGTGCCTGCAGATACTGCGGACAGACAAGAGCATTCCCGGACGGCGGGAACTGGAGCGAGAAAGAACTCGATGAAGCGGCAACCGGACTCTGCAAGTGCGCAGACGCACAGAGAGCGAGAGAAGCGGAGAAGAGGGAGAGAGACACCGTAGCACAGGTCAGAGAGATATTTCAGAGAGACCTGGAGATTGTGAATCTCATGGAAGAACTGGTGCCGTCTGTCCTGTCCGGAGAGATCCGGAAGGTAACCATAGAGTCTGATGGCGGGGTGAAGGCCGCGATGTTCCTCACCAGAGCCGGGAAGATCAACGTGAGCAGGAAGAAGACTTCCAGCCATGCAGTGACCGTATGATTCCGGACGAGATCCGGAAAGCTGCGTGGTCTGTCCGGGAGTCATCCCATCTCGGAGAATATCTCGGAAGCGAGTGGAACGAAACCTGCGAGACGACCTTCCACTACTATCGGGACCGACTGGACCCGAACCGTATTTGGTACGACACAGACGAGAACCGTCTGATGGAGCGGCACCTGCGGGACTGGGTGAAGATGGGAAGACCGGAGAAGAGACCGCGCCCTGAGAGTGAATCCTTGCCGGTATCGGGAGATTAGGTATATCACGGTACCTCACAATCTTATTGAACGGCAGCAGGATAGGGGAGAGAGACCCTCTCCCCGGAAAGGAGAGGAATGAGAGCTTATTTATCAGGTCCCATATCAGGGACAAAGGATGCCATCGAGAGGTTTTCGGATGCGCAGAAGGTGCTGGAGCAGGCGGGGATAGATGATGTGTGCAATCCATCATGGCTTGTAAAGATCCTTAACCCAAGGACAACAGACCGTGAGGAGTACATGGGAATCTGCCTTGACATGCTCCAGGAGTGCGACATCGTGATCCAGCTTGATGGATGGGAAGAGTCCCTGGGATGCCAGTGCGAGTATGGTTTTGCAAGAGGGCAGGATATCCCCTGCATGACCATCGAGGAACTGATGGATGAGAAAAGGTATGAAAGGGAGAAAAGGAAGCCATGGAACGGATGCTGCGGACACTGCTCGGACTGGCACTAGGTCTTATCATCGCGGCAGCAGGATGCCCTCTGGTGTGCCTTGCCGATGTGGTGCAGATCACAGACGAATCGGAACCGGCGACACCTGCGGCACTCTATACGCAGGAAGACCTGGAAGTCCTTGCTCATGTCATCTGCGGCGAGGCTCAGTGCTACGACGATCAGGAACAGCTTTATGTAGGTTCTGTGGTTCTGAACCGTGTAGCGGACCCGCGATACCCCAATACCATCAAGGGTGTGGTGTTCCAGAAGGGGCAGTATGCCTGCACCTGGGACGGGAACTACAACAGGACTCCGACCGCAAGGAACTGGGCGAATGCAACATACCTTCTGACCTATGGCTCACAGCTTCCTGCAAACGTGGTCTACCAGTCCGGAAGACGGCAGGGCAAAGGAGTATATGTAAAGACCCTGCGGCACTACTACTGCTACTAAGGGAGAAAAACGAATGTACGGGAAAGCAAGCGGGATAAGTGATACAGATACTTTCGGGTACTGCCCACACTGCGGATCGGACTACATCATCAAACGTGCAGACGGATCGGCACAGTGCAGAGACTGTGGGTATGCCTTTTTTGTTGTCGAGGCGGATGATTCCGTCTGGGAGGATGAATGAAAAGAGTACAGATAGTCTGCGACCGGTGCGGGAAAGAGATATCCGGGAACGCATACCGATTCGTGCTCCGGATGCTGGACGACAAAGGGGAACAGGAATTCGGACCGGATCTCATGCCGAGACCGATGCCTGATGCGGCAGGCAAGGTAGCAAACCTGGACTACTGCCCAAAGTGCGCAGCGGAACTGGTGGATCTTATGGGAGTGCCAAGGACGGAACTGGCAAAGAAAGCACCGAAGAAACCTAAGGAACCGGCACCGGCAGAAGAGACGGATGGCCCCGTAATAAAGATAAAGGGAAGACCAATGGACATGCCGAAGCTCCGATCCCTGCGTAACGCTCGGTGGAGCAAAGAAAAAATGGCTGTGGAGTTTTCCTGCAGTGTGAAAACCATAGAAAGAGGATTAGAACTTCTTGAAGAAGAAGAGAAAAAGGAGAACAAGGGATGAAGTACGAAAAGATGAGAGTGAGACTGACATTTGTAGACGAGATTCTGGGAACCTGCAGCGGCAATGCGGACCTGCACCGGGAATACATCGCATCCAAGGCACCGGATGCGAAGAGCAGAGAAGAGGAGATAGCTGCTATCGGTATTGACGCGGAGATCGAGAAGACCATGACGGTATTTCCAAGAAACAAGGCAGGGGAGCCGATCTTCTGGAACTACCAGATAAAAGGCTTTTTCAAGTCCGCCTGCTCTGCACTGAGAACAATCAAGGACACAAAGTCATCTGCGCTTAAAGCGTTCAAGAAGGAGATTGACCTCCGCATCTTTGTTTTCGCGGATGCAGACCATCCGGAACAGAGAGAGATCGTCATCCATACGGACGACTCCATTGACGAGTGCCAGAGACCTCTCCGGGCAAGCACTCCACAGGGAGAGCGAGTCGCCCTTGCCAACTCCGAGAGCATCGCGCCCGGAGCCTGGGTAGAATTTGACATCATGTTCCTGGACCCGTCAAAGAAGAAGCTCATCGAGGAATGGCTGGACTACGGACTTCTCAACGGCATCGGACAGTGGAGAAACTCAGGAAAGGGTGCATTCACCTGGGCCGAGGTTACAGACTGAGCATCGGCAGAGGTAGCAAAGTCTCGCAAAGGCATAGCGTTGAAGCGCAGGGGCAAAGAATAGCCTCGTTCCGCTTAGGAATTGAATGGCATAGAGACGGCGACGGAATAGAATTGAGCAGCATCGGAACGGCATAGAGATGACATGTCTGCGAGGGATATGCTGACAAAAGAAGTGCATAGCTTGGGCAAGGGAAAGCTGAGGTTGAGATGCATGGGAATTGCATGGTGGTGATTTGCTGGGGCATAGCTCGGATAGCTTCGATGGCACGGCAAGGGAGAAGAAGGGCAGAGACCCGACAAGCATGGGAAGGGCAAAGAACGGTAAAGGAACCGCATAGCTCTGCAGCGGATTCGCAATGTGTGAAAGGTAAAGGAATTGAGATGATATGTCTGGCAATAGAGATGCGAACAGTAGATAAGCCAGGGAAAAGAGATGCTATGCCTTGCGAGGGAAAAGTATGGGCAGCGGAGTTGGGCAGAGGAACAGAAAGGCTGAGAAGAGGCATAGAAACGCGCTGAAATGCAGTGGCATAGTACAGACAGATGAGCATGGTTACGGCATAGCGTAGATAGGACATGCTGCTGAATGGCAAGGTCGTGCTGCGAGTGGAACAGCAATGGAATGGACATGCAAAGCAGTACAAGGGCAAGGCAATGAAGAGACATGGGAAGCGAGGGCAGTGAAGAGAGAAGCAACGGGTGCAAGGCGGCGGAAATGCTAAGAAAAGAGACGCACAGATGAGCATAGGAAAAGCCTTGAGTTGGATCGCAATGGAACGGCGAAGGAAGCGTGGCCAAGGTGGTGCATGGCATGGAGATACGATGCAGAGGAGTAGACTGGAGCCGATCCGAGATGCCGAGGAAATGAAAAGAGGAGAATTGCAATGAAGCATTACGGAGATATCACAAAGCTCTCCGGAGCAGACCTGCCTCCGGTAGACTGCATCACCGGAGGATCACCATGCCAGGACCTGTCGGTGGCAGGGAAAAGGGCAGGACTCGCAGGAGAAAGATCCGGACTGTTCATGGAGCAGATCCGGGTAGTAAAGGAGATGAGAGAGAATGACAGGAGAAATGGAAGGCCAGCTCACCTTTGCAGACCTCGGTATATGGTCTGGGAGAATGTCCCCGGAGCCTTCTCCTCCAACAAAGGAGAAGACTTCCGGGCAGTCCTCACGGAGATCATCCGTATCGTCTGCCCGGACTGCCCCGATGTGCCTATGCCTGACAGGGGGGGGTGGAGACCGGCAGGATACCTCTATGACGAGATGGGCAGATGGTCTGTTGCTTGGAGAGTACATGACGCACAGTTTTGGGGTGTCCCCCAGAGAAGAAAACGCATCGCGCTTGTCGCAGATTTTGCAGGACTCAGCGCAGCCGAAATACTATTTGAGCGCAAAGGCCTGCGCTGGTATCCTTCGGAGAGCGGAGAAGAGGGGGAAGGAACTCCCGGAACTCCTGAGGCAGGCATTGGAGAACCAAATGAATGATAACGGATGTGATATGCCTTGAAGGAAACGGCACAAGACCTTCCCACAGGGGCAGCGGATATTCTGAGGGGGGGGGCGATGTACACACTGAACATAACGGAAGTACATTGCGTCGCCTACAGAATCGGAGCCTACAACAGCGAAGGGATGAAATCAGAAAACCCGCATGCAGGGGTATACAAAACCGATACGGCACCGACATTGGACAGCATAAACTGCGGATACCATGCCTGCTATCAGGGAGGGGTAATGATAATAGAGAAACATGATAGTGGTACAGAGAAGGTTTTCGAAGGTGATGATAAATGACACAGAGATATCCCCAACCATTGAAGCTGCCTGCGGATGTGGGGGGGTAACATACCGATACTGTTGGTCCCTGGACGAAAAGATGGGACAGACCTACGTCCACCACGAAACAGCGAATACCCTTGCGGCACGGGACTACAAACAGCCGCAGGCCGTGATATTGATAAGAGATGGCAGAACCGATATTGATTGAGATGACAAGCACAAAGAACACCATAGTAACAGACGGGATATCCCCCACGCTTACCGCAAGGATGGGTACGGGGGGGAACCAGGTGAATGCAGTGCTTGTGGCAGCAGGAGGAAAAGATGTCATATCAGAGCATAACAGGTCCGCTCATGGCGAACTCGCATCCGGGAAGCTATAGCGGACAGGATGCCTATAGCGACATGTTGGTGACGGATCATGAACACATTTGCGATGCAGGCCTTCGGGCAATACAAAGAGAGCGACAGGGCATCAGGAATGAAGGCACGGGACCACAAGGATGCTACAGACCTGATTCTTCGAGGGGGGGGTACCGACATGGAAACTGCAGTAAGAAGACTTACACCGACCGAATGCGAACGGCTCCAGGGGTATCCGGACGGATGGACGGATATTGGAGAGTGGACAGACAGCAAAGGGAAGAAGCGACAGACCACAGACTCGGCGAGGTACAAGGCCCTGGGGAACAGCATTGCTCTCCCGTTCTGGTTCTACATCCTCCGCAGGATATCTGCCCAGTACGAAAGACCGGCAACGCTCGGAAGCTTGTTTGACGGCATCGGCGGATTCCCTCTCTGTTGGGAGAGATGCAACGGACCGGGGAAAGCTCTGTGGGCATCCGAGATAGAAGAGTTTCCCATAGCAGTAACAAAAGTACATTTTCCGGAGGGGACAGATGAGAAGGGCGAATAAGACCAAACACAACAGCATCGGGAAACTGTTGAACATCAGCAGCTATACCGGCAGCAGGACAACACCGGTTATCATGACAGAGAACCGGATGCTCCGGAGGCTGAAGGGCGAAAGAGGAAGGAGAAATAGGGGATGACAGGTCAGACAGAACGTAAGTGCGGGAAGTGGGAGTTTTACGAAGACAGAGCACCTGTATGGGATATTGCGGGCGAAAAAACGTGGGCGCGAGCGTATAAGTGTCCAAAATGCGGTTTTGTGCATTCAGTAATCGAGGATTTCGGGCAATATGCATTCTGCCCGAACTGCGGCGAAGACATGCGGGAGGGCGAATAATGCAGAAGACATTTATTTTCAATTTCTACGAAGCAGCAGAAAAGGCTGTTGATGATGCCGTGAAGAGCAGAGAGATGGACCGGACAGCCTATGGAATGAACGGATGGAACAAGAAGAACGAAAGAGGAACAGTGGTCAACTGCTTACTGGATAAATGCGACTATAACCAGGACTGTATCTGTACCAGGGAAGAGATTACATTGAGCGAAGAGCATTACTGCGTAGGGGGATGCGATGATGGGTGGAAAATCAAAGAAGAAGACGACGAAGATTGAGCAGGAAGATCTCGGAACACTCATGATATGTGCTCTCCGGTACTGCCACGAACCGCGAAGCTACATTTCGTATCTGGTGCAGGGCATCTGCAGAGCACATTTGCAGAAGATATCCGATAAGGACCTGCAGGTCATGATAAATGACTGCGCGTCACGCTGTGACATAGAAAAGTACGAATTTCCAATCAGCAGCATAATGGGATGGATAGGATTTTATGATGTCCTGCAAGAAGAAAAGAGGAGGAGAGAAACCAGATGATGGCAACAACAATTATTACCTGCATGATCTGCTGGACAATAGGAGCAATCACCGGACTGTACCTGATGTTCCAGGTCTCAAAGGCCATGGTGGACAAGGTAAGGCAGCAGGAGGAAAAGAGACACAGAGACCTGATCGCACACATGGACCATGCATCGGAACATTGGCAGGATATCGTGATTGATATTCAGCATGAGACCGAACTGGGCCATATGCAGAACAAGTCCGTGAAGGACCAGCTGATGATCATCCGGGCCTGCATTGCGAAAGACCGAACAGAAGAACAGGAGGATGTTGAGAACCTGGCACCGGAAGGTGGCAGCACGGCAGCAGGACAGCAGGAGGCATAGGGACATGAATGACCGCATTTCGGAGAATCTGAAGTGTCCGTTCTACAAAAAAATACTGAGGACCAGCCGTTTTATAGGCATCGAGTGCGAGTCCCTCATGCATGAGGAGGCTCTTGGCTTTGCCACTTCGCATGTTACGCGCTTTCAAAACTACCATGAACTGAAGGATTATTCAGAACTGATATGCTGCGAGAACTGGACCGACTGCCCATACTATAAGGCCCTTATGAGGGGAAGGTACGCGGAACTGCCGAAAGGCACTGAGAAAAAATGATAGAGACAGATGCACCTGCCGTGAGTAGGTGCATTTTTTATGCCTTTTTCGCCATGATAAAAGAAAAGGTGTCGCCGACCGGAAAGGGTGTGAATCAATGGCAAAAGGTAAATATGAGCAGTGGTTGACAGAGGAGGGATTGATAAAACTTGAGGGATGGGCGAAGGATGGTCTCATCGATGAAGACATCGCAAAGAACATGGGAATCAATGTCCGAACCCTCTACACATGGCAGGAAAAGTACGATCAGATTAAACAGGCCTTAAAAGTAGGCAAGGAAGTAGCTGATCGTGTTGTGGAGAATGCGCTCTACAAAAGCGCACAGGGATACAAGGTCACGCTGAAGAAGGCCTTCAAGGTCCATAAGATTGAGTACGACACAAAGACCGGCAGAAGGAAACGGGAGTATGACGAGATCGTCCAGGCGGAAGAGGAAGAATATGTTCCTGCCCAGGTAACAGCGCAGATCTTCTGGCTGAAGAACCGGAAACCGGAGAAGTGGCGCGATAAACCGGTGGACGAGACTATCGATAACAACATCACCATCAGCTTCGATGGTTGTGAAGAATTCGCAGAGTAGAAGGGGTGGTGCTATGAACATTGCACTCGGCACTCCGAACGAAAAGCAAAGACTTTTTCTCCTGGACCGTCATAAGTATATCGGATTCGGAGGAGCCAGAGGCGGAGGAAAGAGCTGGGCAGTCAGAGCCAAAGCAGTGGCATTGTGCCTAAAGTACAAAGGAATACATGTGGGCATCATCAGAAGAACCTATCCGGAGCTGGAAAAAAACCATATAAAGCCTATCAAGAAGACATTGAAAGTAGGAACAAGACAGGCTGCCGCCAAGTACAACGAGCAGAAGAAGGAGATGCACTTCCCAAATGGCTCTGAAATACTGTTTGGATACTGCAAGAATGACGCTGACCTGGACCAGTATCAGGGTACTGAGTATGATGTCCTGTTCATCGAGGAAGCTACACAGATGACCGAGTACCAGATAAAGACCCTGACGGCATGTGTCCGAGGTGTCAACGACTTTCCAAAGCGGATCTACTACACCATGAACCCAGGCGGAAAAGGTCATGGATACATCAAGCGCATATTCATCGACCGGGACTATATAGCAGGCGAGAAACCGGAGGAATACTCCTTCATCCAGTCGCTGGTCTATGACAACAAAGCTCTGATGGAGATGAATCCGGACTATGTAAATCAGCTGGAAGCACTCCCGGAAGCACTCCGCGAGGCATGGCTGTTGGGTAACTGGGACACATTCATCGGACAGGTATTCCGGGAATGGAGAAACAATCCGGAAGGATACGATACGCGCCGATGGTCCCATGTCATCAATGACTTTGAGATAGACGACTCATGGAAGATATACCGCGGATTTGACTTCGGCTATGCAAAACCCTTTGCCGTCATATGGATTGCTATCGACCATTACGGCAGGATGTACCTGTTCAAGGAATACTATGGCTGCACCAGAGAACCGGATACCGGAGTACAGATGCAGCCGAGAGAAATAGCACAGAGGATACGGGAGATCGAGACGCAGGATCCCATGCTCAGAGGAAGAAAGGTCATTGGCATAGCAGACCCTGCCATATGGCAAAATACCACCGGCGAGAGCATCGCAGATATGATGGCCCATGAGCAGGTCTATTTCCAGCAGGGTGATCATACAAGACTTGCAGGACTGATGCAGGTCCACTACAGACTCGCCTTTGACCAGGAAGGCTTTCCCATGCTCTATGTCTTTAAGTCCTGCAGGCACATGATAAGGACACTGCCTGTCCTTGTCTATGATGAGCATAAGGTAGAGGATGTGGACACCACACAGGAAGACCATCTTTACGATGCCTTGAAATATGTCTGTATGGAGAATCCGCTGAATCCGCCGAGGATGGCAGTCTGGACACCACCACAGGAAGACCCGCTGAACATGTGGAACTGATAGAAGGAGGAACGAGATGCCTATTAACAGAAGACCGGGAAGACCAGTCCTCCCGGAGGAACTCAGAAGAAGACCGACAGTACCGATTGGTGAAGCACCGATGGCAAGACCGGAACAGCTGGCGCAGGAACCGGCACAGATGGAGAGACCGCTGGGAGAACCGGTGCCGCCGCTGCCGACACAGGAAGGACCGGCACCGGCAGGAAGACCCAGGATGATCAACATCGAACAGCTCCGTACTGCCCAGGGACTCCTGGAGAAGTACAAGGACGGCAAGGCAAACCTTGACCGGAAGATCATCGAAAACGAGGACTGGTGGAAGATGAATCACTTTCGGAACTTCCGCCGCATGAAGTATTTGAAGAACAAGGAGACCGGAGAGATCCAGCCGGTGCATGACCATCCTCAGTCCCGGAAACAGTCTGCATGGCTGTTCAACAGCATCATGAATAAGCATGCGGACATTATGGACAACTATCCGGAACCGGCAATCCTGCCGAGAGAGCAGACGGACGAGGAAGCGGCAAAGGTCCTGTCCTCCATCCTCCCGGTGATCATGGAAAACTGTGACTTTGAAGCAGTATACAGTGACTCTGCATGGGATAAGCTCTGTTCCGGTGCGGCAATCTATTCTGTTCTCTGGAACAGCGAACTGCAGAACGGACTCGGAGACATCGAGATCAAGCAGGTAGACCTCCTGCAGTTTTACTGGGAACCGGGAGTGCAGGATATCCAGGACTCCCAGAACATCTTTCTGCCGATGCTCATCGACAACAAGGTACTGGAGGCCCAGTATCCGCAGCTGAAGGGAAAACTCATCGGCACCGGCAAGGAAGTCAAGGAGTATAACTACGACGACTCCGTGGACACCACGAACAAGTCCATAGTCGTGGACTGGTACTACAAGACCCAGGTAGGCAGCAGGACAACCTTGCAGTATGTCAAATGGGTAAATGATGAGATTCTCTACTCTTCCGAGGATGACGAGGATCATCCGGAGTACCGGGAGCAGGGATATTATAACCACGGGCAGTACCCCTTCGTCATGGACGTGTTGTTCCGTGAGAAGGGAACACCGGCAGGCTTTGGCTACATCGATGTCATGAAGAGCACACAGGAAGACATCGACGAGATGAAAGCAGACTTCCGGGAGAATGCCCGGTGGGGAGCAAGACCGAGGTACTTCTCAAGAGATGAGAATGGCATCAACCAGAGAGAATTCCAGGACCTGGATCAGCAGATCGTCCATGTGGCAGGCTCCATCGATGATTCCCACATCAGACCCATCGAGACAAAGGACCTCTCCGGAAACTATCTCACCATCTATCAGTCATGGATTGACGAATTGAAAGAGACCTCCGGAAACCGGGACTTCTCACAGGGATCAACGGCAGCAGGAGTCACATCCGGTTCTGCCATTGCCGCCCTGCAGGAAGCAGGCAGTAAAGGCTCCCGTGACATGATCAAAGGTTCCTACAGAGCCTATACAGAAGTCTGCAAGCTGGTCATCGAGCTGATGCGGCAGTTTTACGATACTCCCAGAACCTTCCGCATCGTAGGAGAAAAGGGACAGCAGGAGTTTGTGGAATTCAACAACGCATCCCTGCAGGGACAGCCGATGAACATCATGGGAGAGGACTTCCACACCAAGGAACCGATATTTGATATCAAGGTCAAGGCTCAGAGAAGCAATCCCTATAGCCGGATGTCCCAGAACGAACTTGCTCTGCAGTTTTATAACCTTGGTTTCTTCAATCCCCAGCTGTCCGACCAGGCACTCGCAACCATCGAGATGATGGACTTTGAAGGCAAGGAGAAGGTGCGTGAAAGAATCCAGACAAATGGAACGATGTACGAACAACTCCAGCAGATGCAGCAGACCATGGGAGAGATGGCACAGCTTCTCGCCAATACCACCGGCGACACACGGATCCTGCAGGCGATGCAGGCCCAGGGAGGGGGAGGACAGCCTCTTCCGCAGGCGGAAGAAGGAGCAGTCCGGGAGACTGACCGGAACAGCTACGGAGAGCCTGTAAGACGCGGCAACTCCCAGGCGGACAAGATGAGGGAAAGGATCCAGGAGTCAGCGGAGGTGAAGTGATGACCACTATCCGGTACATGAAGGATAAGGATCATGTGAGAATCAGTATCCACGGGCATGCCATGTACAATCCGGGAAACGACATTGTATGCGCTGCCATATCCCATCACACCATCACGATGCTTAACATTCTGAACACCTATGAGCAGGGCGACATCATCACGAAATTCTCGGCGGAGGCCATCGACGGCAATGTGACGGCAGACTTTCATGTGAAGTGTACCGACATCTGGAACAATGCATGGCTCATCTTCCGGACCGGCTATGAGATGCTTGCAGACGAGTATCCGGACCATGTCCGCCTGGAACTGTAAGTGGGTGCATTTTTTCAACGAAACAATCTACACTTAAGAAAATGGCACATCGGAAAGACGATGTAAAAGGAGATTTAATCCATGAAGAAATGGAATCTGAGGCTCAACCTCTTTGACGGCGGGGAAGGCGCATCCGCACCGGCAGCAGGGGAAGCCAGCGTAACCGGAGTCGCGACCGGAACTGAGGTGGGTGCAGAAGGCACCGATACTGCGGACACCACGCAGACAGGAGACACAGACAGACCCAGCTTCAAGGACCTTATCAGCGGAGACTACAAGAAGGAAGCAGACGAGTATATCCAGGGCATCATCCGGAAGAGAGTGAGAGACTCCAAGCAGGACAAGGAGACAATCGCCAAGCAGGCGGAGATTCTCAATACTGTCGCTGCCAAGTACGGCATGGATGCATCGGACCTCGCCGCCCTGCAGGAGAAAGTATCTGCTGACGATGCCTATATCGAAGAAGCAGCCATGGAAGAAGGACTGACCACAGACCAGTACCGAAGAATCCGGGATGCCGAGGCGAAGGCGGCAGCCTATGAAGCTCATATGGCGGAAGCGGAACGCGAGAGAGCAACACAGCAGAAGGTAGCTGAATGGCAGGCGGAAGCAGAGCAGGTAAAGCAGGTCTATCCTGACTTTGACCTTGCCACAGAGCTGGAGAACCCGACCTTCCAGAAACAGCTCCGACTGGGCATTGATATGCAGTCTGCATATGTTGCACTCCATCAGGCGGAAATCCTCCAGGGAGCCATGAGAGTAACCGCGCAGGAAGTCCGCAGAGCAACTGCCAATGACATTGCGGCAAGAGGACAGAGACCGAGGGAGAATGCCTCCTCTGCAAGAGCTGCCGCGACGGTCCGCACCGATGTCTCCAAACTGACAAGAGCAGACAGGGAAGCACTGTCCAGGAGAGCACTCTCCGGTGAGATAGTAACCCTAGGATAAGAGATACACACCGGTACGCTGGCCCCGGACCGCTTCCTCCGAACAGTTAAAGGAGTCGATTATGAGTAAAGTTATGGACTGGGTGCTGAACCTTAAGATGTTCGACACCGTTATCAATGCTACCACATCCAATACGACCGGCAACAACCTGTCGCATGAGATGAAAACCTACTACCAGGACAGACTCATCGACCTGGTAGACCCGCTTCTGGTCCATGACCAGTTTGGTCAGAAGAGACCGATCCCGCAGGGAAGAGGCAAGACCACCGAATTCCGCGCATTCACCAAGCT
>OCVV012870970.1_pt1 | contig 40519 bp, 42 predicted proteins | sample 1539721 | NCBI WGS metagenome assembly OCVV01 (sample SAMN02144230, study PRJEB22623) | gut metagenome | biome: sheep rumen | host: Ovis aries | place: New Zealand | reverse complement strand
TATAATCGACAATCACTCATTAAGTGAAGGCAATACTTTTTGCTCAATAAATTCAACTCTGTCAAAGATTCTCGGCTTAAATGTACCTGTCATTCCAACCGATACATTTTCCTCTTTGTTTACATAGATAATATTTCCGCTGTCACCAATTGCCGCATATACATCTTTGTCATCGTAAGGCTTATACCATAAGTATCCATAGTTCATGAAGCCAAAGCGCTCACCAAGCTTAATATGTGGTGTCAGCATGTCTTTTATATATTCTTCTGAGATAATTCTTTTCCCATTATATAGGCCACTGCCTAAAACCATCGCCCCTATCACAGCCATGTCTCTTGCCGACATGCATAATCCCCAGCCTGCGGTGACACCGCCCTGTGGGTCAGCGTACCACTCATATTTTCTGGGTTTCTTATTCATAAAGAAATCAAATTGATCCTCTTTAGAACTGTTTCCGTGAGGTATTCGCTTGGGAAGCTCAAGTGGTTCAAACAGATTATTGTTAGCAAAATCAATGCATTTTTCGCCCGTTGCTCTCTCAATACTCCCCGCAAGAATCTGAATGCCAAGTGTTGCGTACCTGAATTCTCCGGTAATTCCGTTCCGACCACCAAGATAATCAAGGATTGCAAGCGTAAAGTCCGGGGAAGTACATACCTTCTTCCATGGCTCCGACTTACCCTTATACGGGGCTGTCATTGTGAGCATATGCCTTATTGTAACGTCATAGATAGTTTTCTCCCCACGTTTTACAGTATAATCAGGAAAGAAATCCATCACCTTTTGATCCAGGTTTTTGATATATCCCCTGTCCAAAGCAATCCCTGCCAGTAATGCCATAATACCTTTCGTCACGGAATTGACATTCATCGCATCTAGAGTCTTGAACCCATGCCAACAATCATCAAGTGCCACCTCATTGTCTTTAATGGCATAAATCTGGCATATATTGCTTTCATTCCCGGTGTTCTCAGAAATGTGCCAATGTAGTTGTTCTATATTCATAGCCAAAAGCCTCCTCTTAGGAAAGATTCGGACGTCCTAAGAAAAGGCTAATCGAATTAAAAATCTTTTTCAAGAAAAATCTTAAAAAATATGTAGTCAAAGATATAGCGAATAAAACTGATTATTTAATGTGTTAACAACCAATTCTTGATCAGGTTTACAAAAATCTCAGGCTGCTCTATCTGAAGATTGTGGCCGGCTCTTTCTACGGCACAATATTGCATAACAGGGCGGTCTTTTTCATATACAGCACAATTTAAGCACGTATGACGCACTATAAAGCATAACAAAACCGCCGCCATTACACTAATTTGAGCATTAAATTGCATATAAAAAGCTCTGCCCATACAGGGAAGAGCCTTAAAACCATCTGCCATTTATGCCTTCAAAATTAACTTTCCGTTTTATTCATCCAAAAAATCTTCAGATTCCTTTGTGTTCATCCGTATGCCAAGGAGAACATATATTCCTTCCAGATCATTCAACGATTCCGGCATCAGTTCGACATTCTTATCCCCAATATTTTTTACGTTCCGTATTCAAACAGCTTAGCCCGCCAGTCAGCCGAATTCGTTATTTCTGTATTGTCATTCAGACATATACCGGAAACGCTATAATCATCAAAAAACAGATGATATCCTGTCATACACACCTGAACATCTTTTTTTTCGAAAACGTAAGCCAGCCATTTTTCACAGTTCTCACCTAATACCACGAGATCTATATACCCCGCCGGATTATCCTCCATCAAAAGGCAGATCAAAGCTTTCGCTCCGCCCGATATATCCCTGACAGAAATTGAACCCAATACCGGGCTGATGACATTTAATCCATTCAGTTCTGAACCATCTATATCCTTTACGATCTGTTTCACAACATCATCTTCAAGCCAGTCATTTTCATACACATTGTTAAAATATGAATCTATATCAAGGATAGTCTTTTCACCAAAGTCCTCGCCAAATAAAACCCTAACCATATCAAATCTCCTTCACTGATTCGTCCAAATCCGACAACTGGCCTGATATTTCCTTCAAAAACCGCTCTGACTTAAACATATTGTTAAGAGTACTCCATCTTTCTTTTTTATATGTGCAGCCCGGATACTTTCGGCATAGATTCTGCAGCAAAACTGTATAATACTGTTCCCAGGTATAATATACAGAACTCTCCGCATAGGAATATGTTTCCGTAAGTTCCCCGTCCAACTCTTTATTAAAAATATATGTGTTGAGCATCATATACTCAAATGATTCAACTCTTAGTATGTGTGCACCTAAGCGAACAGCCTTCTCCATACAGTTTCCAAAAGCAGCACAGTCAACGACGGCATAAACCTTTTCATGTCCATCCTTCATAAGACGGTCTATCGTGTTTACAACATTATCTTTCCCATCTGCAGCTTTTACCGGAATGCTTACAATGTGCTCTACTATGTCATGTCCGGAATTCGAATCCTCTGTCACAATTACATCAGGTTTTACAACAGTACCCTTATCCTCATACTGCGGATACATGCTGACTGCTGTATAGTCATCTTGTGTTTTGCTCTCAAAACGGTAAATCTCATCTACCGCAAACTGAAGAAGCCCCGTGCGGTTCTTTCTTGTGACATAGATCAGATACGCTCCACTTGATTTAAGGTATTCAACGAAATACTCATACTTTGTAAGATTCAGATTTTCATCTGCAACAAGAATCATATCCCGCTCACCGTTGTTTATGATATATTGCAGTTGTCTCTCGTTTCTGACAACCTCTATCTTTTTGACATCATAATCGGTTCTGAGTGAAACACCAGTCACATTATCATCCAGTGCACTTTCAAGCATATTGATGAAAGTACTCTTACCGGTACCCGAGTATCCACGAATTATCGTTACACTTCTCTTAATATCAATCTTGAACGAAATCCGTTTGTTCCTAACTTCTATGTAATACTTTCCTACCACGCATTACTCCTTTTTAGATAATAAGATTTCCATTCAATTAACCCTTGAATAGTTTACCACAATAAGCCTTTCAGTTCACCAAATCAGGCTTATTTGATTTTCATCTTCGTCGCCATAATAAATGTGTTCCACAAGCTTATTGTTTGACTTGTAATACAGCTTTCCATTATCCTCATAGAACGCCTCATTTGTCTGGGATACATCAAATTTGACAGTTGCCCTGTAATAGTCATCTCTTGAAATCTCACACACATGATAATATCCGCCAACCCCGCCACTCTTGAACTGATCAATATTTCCAAGAACAATTGTAAAAGTGACATCTCCCGGGTATACTTATCTTAAACCCCATCGGAACTCCCCTTCCATAAAATCCACCAAATCCGGTTATAGGTGCACCGTTGATATCTCCGGGCTCAATCTGCAGTCCTTCTTCCATTTCATTCCACTCATATTCACTGGCAAACGATTCCGGAGCATTTATATTTATTAGTTTTTTTCAGTACAGCTTACAGAAATTCAACAACGCCGTCCTCAATCCTGTACACGGCTCCGGCTACCACAAGCCCCTGCTCCTCGTCCTTCTGTATCTCCAGGCTATCCTCGATATGCCGGATACTGTGCTTCACATTAAGAACCGCAGCCCTGTAATCATCGGTTTCATCCCCGATAGCATCCTTTATATCATCCGTAATGTACTTGATAAAACCGTCCGGATCGTGATGTATGGCCGCCGCTACGGCTCCGCACCCGGTATGACCTAATACCAGGATAAGCTTCGTTCCCAGGTGTCCGGCCGCATACTCTATGCTCCCCAGCTGATGATCGTCTATCACATTTCCTGCCACCCTTATGGTAAAAAGATCCCCGATTGCCGCATGGAATATCCTCTCCGGTATCACCCTGGAGTCGGAACAGCTTATGATTATGGCGTATGGCTCCTGCCCGTTCTTTGCGAAATGTTCCAGAATCCCCGGTGAAACATCCGACTGAAATATGTCTATGGATGTATACAGCCTGTTTCCCTCTTTTAATCTTTCGATGGCTTCTGATGCGGATATCATTTTGTTCCCCTCTCCTCAATGTACTGCTCCAGTATCTCAGCAGCGTCTCCGATTATCTCAGCGCAGGGGCGCTTTTTGTAATACGCCTCTGTACGGGCCTCCGGTGTCGGCACGTCATGATGCACGCTTAAGCCCAGCATTTCACGGCAGATTATGGTACCATGCTTTTCCTCGAACCTGTGTGCCAGCTCCTGTATTCCGGCATAATGCTCTGCCTTTACCTGTCCGGTCTCCGGACCGTCATACCCGTACAGAAGGCCTGCCACCATAAACATCCCGCTGACGGAACCGCAGACCTCGCGAAGTCTCCCCATACCGCCGCCGAAGGATGACGCCATTTTCATAAGCATTTTCTCATCTGCCGGAAGCAGATCAGCAAATGCAAGCACTATGGACTGAGAACAGTTATACCCTTTCTTGAAATTTGCCATTGCAGCTTCTCTTCTTGTCATATTCTTCTCCCTATCCCTGCATCCAGGGGTCCTGTCCATTGTTCCCATTGAGCATCTGCTGTACTTCATCATTTTCCGACCTGCTATAGAAGAACAGCACCAGCGTAATATATACCAGCTGAAGTATCAGTGAGATCAATGCCACAAATTTTAAATTGCTGAAAAAGAGTCCTGCCACAAACAGAATGAAATACGGCGGAAACTTGGCCATGAAGGTGATCTTGAACTGCTCACCGCTATCAAGCTTCGTTTTATATGCCATGTCGGAAATAAGCCCTGTAAGGAACTGCAGTATGGCAGCAACAATGCAGTACACTATTATGCTGCAGATCAGCCCGAACAGATCCCAGACGAGGACGACACCGTATAATAAAGGCAGGTATTCATCACACAGCCGGTCTTTGTCTATGTCTATATTTCCAAACTCCGCATAATCAAAGACCTGAGTTTCTCCATCGTCATGCATACCGCCTCCGCGGCGTCCTATGATCAATACCGAATCATGACCTCCTGCTACAAGCGCATCAATTTCCCCCCGGCTCACATGGTCTACGCTGTCGTCAAATACCATATATACGCCATCTTCATCAAAACGATATGAACGCTCCAGTTCAAGAATTCCGTTTTTCAGTGCAAAATAAGGACATTCGTCCTCTATCTGCGAAATGAAGCGGTACATGCCTATCAGATCTTTTACCCCCTTCACTGCCCATAGGAGCATCATGCAAAGAAGTATCGAGAGTACTATCTTCCATCCCTTTTCTTTTACGGCTTTATGATATTTAAACGGCAAAAAAGAAAATACAGGTGCAGTTAAAAAAATCATTTTACAGTATCCTCCGTTACAACTATTCTATGTCTTTACTCCTGGCCTGCCGTATCTTTATCCACTCACATAATCCAAGTATAATGCAGCCGAGTCCATAGCAGACAATGTCCTTTATATCAAAGGTTCCTCCGATAAGAGTCCTGAAAAATGCAGAATCCCCCAGCCCCAGTACATCCACTATATGAAAATACTGCAGTACTTCCACCAGCGCAGCAAATAGAAAGACATACAGTGGAAGCAACCGTACGCCTTCAGGTATAAATATCCTGACAAGACAGTACAACACTACAACCACCAGCATATCCCCCACATAAGGGCGCACAAAACTGTCATGTATAAAAAGTGCGATAAGAACCTCTACCGTGATCAGTATTGCAGTAAGTATCCCATAGATTAAACGCTTATTCATTTTCATGAAATATTACTTCCGGCTCAGTTATCAGGATACCACTCTTCGATCTGCGCAGTAGGTATCTCGAAATGCTGGTAATCCTTGCGGTCTTCCCAGGCGCCGCCCCATTCAAACCCTTTTTCTATAAAGAGCTTATAGCAAAGGTCATTCTCATCGATCTTGTACGGGAAATCGGCCTCCCTGTCCAGATAGGGTTCGCCGGTAACAGGCTCTACGATCCTTTCACCGTCAACGACTTTTGTATAAGGATTGTAGAGAGTATTGATATCTACAGCCAGTCCCAGACCGTGCTTGGAAACCTTTGTCGTATGTGAGATAAACCTGAAATTGAACGAGGAGGAATTATTGTCCTCCATTGAAGCCTCATCATCAGCATCATACTCATCCACCAGCCTGATCTTTTCGATAGGATAATCAGCCTCATACAGCTGCTTTAGTATATCAAGTACATCTTCGGCAATATGGTAGTTTACTATCATTTCACCTTCATGCACATTTCCTTCCAGGTCCTTGTGTAACACATGAAGGTAACGCAGGTCATCCCTTGACAGGGTGCAGTCATCCTTAAAAGACTTTCCTTCTATTCTTGCAAATATCTCATCTGTTATGGGAGTAATATAGAACTGATCACTTACATCCTCTTCTGTACTTTCAGTAACATCCCCGGTCTCGCCGGTCTCAGTCAGCTCATCTGTATTCTTTTCTGTATCATCAACCTTGACAGCCGAACTATCCATAGTTTCCTCTCCGCTGCCTTCAGTAGCCGTGTCCGCAGGGACAGTCGCTGCTGAGCCGTTTGGTTCAAGCCACCCCGGCGTCACGCTGCACCCTGCAACAGACAGTGCCGCAACTGTAGATAAAACTGTCAGTATGATTTTTGTCTTTTTCATCTATTCTTCTTCCCCTAAGCTGTATCTGAAATTCAAGGTGCGATCCGAATATTTGTCACTGCCACCTGGTCACCGGTAACAGCTGCATAAATATTTTTACCCGCTCCGGCCAGTTTCACCGTATTTCTGATGGATATTCCGCCGTTTTCCGTGATAACCGTGACCGTATTTCTTCTTACTTCAAAAGAAACGGTCGCATCATATCCATCAAGATTGAATTCTTTCCACTTCTCCCAATTCTTAAATGCATCCCCCATTCTGACATCAAGATCAACGCTGCAGCTCCTGTCACAGGCCCAGGACTCACCGTCAAAGCGCACCAGTGCAAGGTCTGTGTAGTCCGTTCCACCCACTGTTCCGTCTTCGCTGCTGAATATATCAATAAAAGGACAGTGCCATACAAGCCTTGCTATAGGAAGACTCTTCGTATGGAAAGAAATCTTCAGACCGTCCTTTATGGCTATTCCTTTTGATGATGCAGTCCTTGGACCATCTATCTGGATATTAGGCACATCACCTTCCGGAAAATCTATATAGCTTACAGCCTCAGCTATTCTTGGTATGTAGTCCTCTGAACACTCATCCTCTGATTTCGTGATATTAATCCCCGTAAAATTACAGTGTGAACCTGTAATTCCTATATACATAAACCTGGTACTGTCAGGAAGAGCTATCACAGTCTCAAAGGTCTGTGCTTTCCCGGCTATCCTTACCATTGCATGGTCCCTTACCCTTACAGCTGAGATCATGTATTCACCATTCAGTTTTACATCGGCCGAGCCGTAATCAAAGGTCCTGGTCTGCATCTTCCTTGCTCCGGACTTTTCACTGCGGCCGTCAAACCATAACTCCCCATATTCAAAATAACATCTGCTCTCTATATCCTTCTCATCACTGTGGGTCACTCCGTCAAGCGAATCAAAAAGCACAAGAGACGGAACCGGTGCAATGCCGGATGTTTCATCATCCGAGCTTACTGCCAGACTTATGGTGGTCATATACGGATTCACCAGTATGCCATCAGAGATTATGCTCCTGTATTCCGTTATGGTCAGGTCACTGCCGGTATTTTCTTTATCGGATTTTTCCTTCATTTCATATTCGGTATCCTGGTCTATGAGCTGGAGCATGAGCCTTGCATATACAGCATCAAACTGTGTACCGATACCTTTGACTATCTCCTCCCTTACCCTGTCCTGGGGCATGGGATCACGGTAGCTCCGTTTGGAAGTCATAGCGTCGTAAGCATCCGCAATTGCAATGATACGCGCGTTCTCGGGAATTGCATCACCCTTAAGCCCTTCGGGATAGCCTGTTCCATCATAATTTTCATGATGATAACGGGCGCCCTCTCTTAAGTATGGATACGCCTTTATCTGCTCAAGTATCTGGGCCCCCATTACGGGATGCCCCTTTACAGTCTCATACTCATCCTCTGAAAGATTTCCGTCTTTGTTGATAATGCTGCTGGGTACGCCGATCTTTCCAACATCATGCAGAAGCGCCGCATAAAAAACAGCGTCGCACTCGCTGGGTGTTTTTCCATTCATCTCAGCGAGCTTCTTGGAATATCCGGCCACCCTTGATGAATGACCTTGAGTGTATTTGTCCTTTGTATCGATTGCGTTTACAAGTGATTTGGCAGTCTGATCAAAAAGAATACGCAGTCTCTCATGCTCCCTTTCCATCTTCACATGATTGAGCATGATTATGACAAGCATAAGGATTGTAAATAAAGTGGTAAAAACCGCCGGTATTCCAAGGGCGTTATGCTGAACGAATATCCATATGATGATCTTTGGAAGCTGAAGAAGAAGTCCTGCCAAAGAAACAACGAAACCAAGTCTTTTATAGTTAAGGACCATATATACAAGCGCGACATTTGCAAGAGAGGCCAGCGCCCCTGTAAAGGCTGAAGGCGGCACTTCATATGAGCCGATAGAAATCTGTCCCTCATACTGTCCCGACAGTACAACAAGAGCCGAAAGCAGTATATATATCACTATTGGAAATACGATCGTGATCCTTGGTACTTCCCTTTGAGTTGTAAGAATTTTCCAGGCTTTTCCGAAACCGGAATTATTATCCTGCATCTTTCCTCCCTTTGGCAGTTCCGTCCCCCAACGTTCCCCTGAGCGTCATAATAATATATCATTTCCTGATGCTTATCTATAAGTTTTTAAGCATTTTCAGGTCATGCGCACACTTTCGCTAAGATCACCAGTAATACTCGTAAAACTTCATTGTATACCCGCCGTCAAAAGTCTGTCCGGCTTCAAGCACATTGGTAAATTCTCTTTGGCTTAAATCTCCCTCAAAGTCCACGGCGTCACACCTTCCGTACCAGGGTTCTATGCAGATAAACGGAGCATTTTTCTTTTCCGGCGACCATATGGCAAATAAGGGCGTATCAAAGCAGACGTCCACTATATGTTTTCCTTCCTCATCCGCTATGCCCACACGCTTTGTCTGATTACCCTCTATCATATATGTACAGCGGTCAAAAAACTCATCCGTTATGGTCACATAACCGTTATCAAGGGGAAGCTCTATATCTTCCCTTAATGCAAGTCCCCTTGCCACATCATTGCCATGATGCCTGATACTGTCCGTCCCTTCAAAAAATAGCTTAAATCCGGTCTTGCAGTTTTTCTTATTTCTGTCATAGCCATGGAAAGGACACAAAAAAGCCGGATGTGCCCCGATGGAAAAGTACATGGTTTCTGATGCAGGATTAATTACCTTCCACATGACTTTTACATCATCAGTCTCACTTCCGGACTCTATCTTGTAGCCGATCTGCAGTTCAAATTCAAAAGGGTATTTTTTGAGCGTCTCTTCATCTGATTTAAAGGAAAACCAGATCTCATCATCAGTACGCTGTAACAGTTCAAATTCATTGTCCCTGGCAAAGCCATGCTGCCCCATAGGATATTCCACGCCATTCCAGCTGTACTTCTTGTCCTTAAGGCTGCCGACAAACGGGAAAAGCACAGGTGATGTGCGTCCCCAGAAGGCAGGATCACCGTACCACATGTATTCACGCATGTTATTCCTGTTTATTACAGACTTCAACTCAGCTCCGAATGAATCAATCTCAACCTTTATCCTGTCATTTACCAGAAAATATCTCATGGTCTGACTCCTTTCCATCCCAAACTACCATTTATTTTACCATAAAATCATAGTCTCATTATGCAAAAAACGGACGGTTTTTATCCGCCCGTTTCCCACCTATATGCCTTTAACAGCATATATCACCCGAACCACCTAACCGTCCGGTTTTCAGGAAATGTAAAGATATAAAATACCACTGTATATACTCAGGCACATTTCCGGCATAGTCCGTAAAATATGCGGCTCTGCCGTCGGTATGACCGTTACGATCAGAGCACACCGAAAGCCTTCATCTCCTGCTCAAGCAGCTTTGCATGCTCAGGCTCCATCTCGGTAAGAGGCATACGCAGAGGTCCTGCCGACTGTCCCTGAAGAGCCATGGCCTTCTTAACAGGGATAGGATTTACCTCACAGAAAAGCGCATTGATAAGAGGAAGTGCATCAAGCTGTATCTGCCTTGCTCCGTCCACATCTCCATCAAAGAATTTCTGGCACATATCATGGGTCTGCTTAGGAGCCACATTTGAAAGAACGGATATTACACCCTTACCGCCGAGTGAAAGAAGCGGAACTACCTGATCATCATTTCCGGAATAAACATCAACCTTGCCTTTTGCAAGACTCATAAGCTTTACAAGCTGTGAGAAATTACCTGTAGCATCCTTTACACCCACGATATTCTCGTTTTCCTCGCAAAGAGCGACCATGGTCTCAGGCAGTATGTTCACGCCGCCTGTCCTGCCGGGGATATTGTAAAGGATAAGAGGAATATTAACAGCTTTTGCAACTGCTTCAAAATGCTGCTTAAGTCCCTTCTGGGTAGCTTTGTTGTAGTAAGGTGTTACTACCAGTGCTGCATCTGCTCCTGCTTCTTCAGCCTCTTTTGTAAGGTAGATTGCTGTCTTAGTACAGTTAGAACCTGTACCTGCAATAACAGGGATCCTCTTGTTTACTACCTTGATGCAATAGCGGATCACATCCAGGTGTTCCTCCTCTGTCATGGTAGCAGCTTCACCCGTGGTACCACAGACGATTATCGCATCTGTTCCCCCTGCGATCTGGTACTCAATGTTTTTGGCAAATCCCTCATAATCAATGAATCCGTCTTCTTTAAACGGTGTTACAATGGCAACTCCTGCTCCTGTGAATACTGACATATTACTCCTTTCTGCCGCATTGTGCGGTTCTGCGCTTATGCGCCTTCTGGTGGTAGATGTATCCCGATAACCTTCCCGGTTTCCTTCACACAACATGTCTGATTTGTGAAATTCCCCTGCTCACCCCAACCTGCCTGAGTTCGGTGTAAGTATGGAATTCACTGCTAAACGCTTGTGATGACACAGAAAACACCGGTATGGAATACCGGTGTGCTCACTCATAGTTTAAACTGTGATAGCGCCCCATCGGATTCCCGATGACAGTGATACGGATATTCTCCGTACCCCCAGGACAAAGCGCCTGCGATCGCGCTCCTCCTTCGGCGGGAAAGCCTCGTGCTGACCTCATCTGTACCGCAACATCAGACAGCCTTAAATCTTTTCCGCAACCTCTACCTACTATTTATATTTACAAGCTGAAATATAACACTATGGGTTATATATGTCAATCAGAAAGGATAAATATCAATAACCAATATCAATAACCAAAACGGAATTTGTCACGCGCTCCCACAGAAAGCAGATAGTTCCGTATTGCCTTCACTTTTTGCTTATTTCTTATAAAAGGAGTTCCGTCAATTTTACAAAGTTTCGGCGAAATAGGAACAAACATAATACTTATGGGTGTTACAACATTCATTCCTGCAACACAGTTTACATCGGCACCGTGTTCAACACAGTACTGTGTCCATTCCAAAAATTCATTGAACGTCGCATTATGAAGCGCTGTAACTCCGTTTTTACCCCTGAATTGCATTAATTCACATACAGCCCTGGTAACCTCCCGCTCAGGTCCCTGGGCCTCTTCAAGTTTCTTAAGTCTTGTAAGAGACTCGAAAAGTGATTTATTGTTATCCTGGATCAGATCGATCTTTGCTTTGATGCAGTAAACCCTGTAATCATTTACACCGGACATTATGGCAGAGATAAGCATATCGTTTGCCTCGTCATACCTTCCGATGGAAAGCGCATAATCAGCAGAATTTATAATACTTTCGACATCAGTTTTTGCATTAACCTGAATACCGCCGTTTATTTTTAATGTAGTTTCCATGGACTGTGATGCAATCTGGTTTTTGCATCCGCAAAACGGACAAAAAATAAACTCTCTATTAATTGCAATATCCAGCGGAGAACCGCAGCCCATGCAATAATGCACATTTCCAGTTGCCATAGTAGAAATCTCCTATCCGATACCGGCTTATTTATACTTTTAACTCCGAGTACATTAGAAATTATATTCTACGCCTATTCCAATGTCAAATAAGCCGTTATTTTTTTTGTAAGGTCAACGAAAAAAACAGGCGGTGGATTTCCCGCCGCCTGTCTGTATCAGATCAATTTCAATTTCTAAAATACCAGATATGCCGTTATGCAGAACAATGTTACCCAGCCCATCAGTATCAGAGTATTTACCGCCACCTCAAGCCTCCTGGCATAGCCTGCCCTGAAATCCAACAATACACCCATAAAGATACCCTCCGTTTCCGTTGTGATGCAGTTATCATTGCTGAAGACATCTTATCCTATTTTCAGTGCACTTTCAATATGATCCGGATGTGGCTTACTTGACATATACCACCATTATTATATACTACCTTTTGTTAGGAATAACTACAAAAACGAGGCTTATCATGACACTTAAAGAACTGGAACTCGGCAGGCCCGCCATTATAGAGAATGTAGGAGGCTCAGGAGCACTGAGGCAGCATTTTCTCGATATGGGAATGATCCCCGGGGCTGAGGTGACAATAGTAAAATATGCACCTATGGGAGATCCCATGGAACTGAAAGTCCACGGTTACGAGCTTACGCTCCGTCTGGATGATGCGGCAAATATTGATGTCGTCCTGTCCACTGATACACAAACCGTCTCCGAGCCTGATGCTCCTGACAGAACACACAGAAAAAAGACCGAGCATCCCGGATTCGGTGAAAAGGGAAAATCACATCCTGAGAGCAATGAAAAACCGCTCCCCGATGATGAGTGTCTGACTTTTGCGCTGGTGGGCAATCAGAACTGCGGCAAGACCACTCTCTTTAACCAGCTTACCGGTTCAAACCAGCATGTGGGCAATTTCCCGGGTGTAACCGTTGACCGCAAGGACGGTGAGATCAAGGGCCATCCCAATACCCTTGTCACAGACCTGCCGGGCATCTATTCCATGTCTCCATACAGCAGCGAGGAGATCGTCTCCCGCAATTTTGTCATGAACAGTAAGCCCAGTGCTGTCATAAACATCGTAGACGCGACCAATATTGAGAGAAACTTATACCTCACCATGCAGCTCCTTGAGATGGATGTTCCAATGGTAGTCGCCATCAATATGATGGACGAGCTCACCGCAAACGGCGGGACCATAGATATAAACTGTATGGAAGCGATGCTGGGCGTTCCGGTAGTACCGATATCCGCAGCCAAAAACCAGGGCATCAGCGAACTTATAGAACATGCCATACATGTGGCGCGCTACCGGGAAAAACCGTTGCGCAGTGACTTCTGTGATGAAAACGATAACGGAGGAGCCGTACACCGCTCACTTCACGGCATCAGACATCTTATAGACGATCATGCCGAAAAAACCGGCATCCCCCTGCACTTTGCCGCAAGCAAGGTAGTTGAGGGCGACAGCCTGATAACAGATCAGCTGCAGCTTGATGAAAATGAAAAAGAGACCATAGAACACATAGTACTTCAGATGGAAAAAGAGCGCGGTCTTGACCGGAGCGCCGCCATAGCTGACATGCGTTTTTCATTTATATTCAAGGTGTGCAGCCGCTGTGTGAAAAAGCCCCAAAAAAGCAGGGAAAGTATACGCAGTGAAAAGATTGACCGTGTACTGACCGGCAAATGGACCGCTATCCCACTTTTCATCATTATCATGGGGCTCATCATGTGGCTTACCTTTGATGTGATTGGAGGAACCCTTCAGGGCCTGCTGGAAACGGCAGTTGATAAGCTGACAGAACTGGCCGATGCCGCCCTGACCGCCGGCAACGTAAACGATGTCCTCCACGGCCTGATCATAGACGGCATATTTGCCGGTGTGGGCAGCGTACTCAGCTTCCTCCCCGTAATAGTAACTCTTTTCTTCTTCCTTTCTATTCTGGAAGACAGTGGCTATATCGCCCGTGTGGCATTTTTCATGGATAAGCTGCTTCGAAAGATCGGACTCTCCGGACGGAGCATAGTCCCTCTGCTCATAGGTTTCGGATGCACGGTTCCCGCCGTAATGTCCACCAGGACGCTTCCCAGCGAAAGGGACAGGAAGATGACGATCCTTCTTACGCCCTTTATGAGCTGTACTGCAAAGCTTCCGATATACGCATTTTTTGTCAGCATATTTTTCCCGAAGTACAAGGCACCTATCATTGTCCTGCTGTATTTCACAGGCATAATCACCGGAATAATCGCCGCATTCATTTACAGAAAAACCCTTTTCAAAGGAGAGGCGGTTCCCTTTGTAATGGAGCTGCCGAACTACCGGATGCCCGGAGCAAAAAATGTAGGACAGCTTCTCTGGGAAAAAGCAAAGGATTTTCTCCAGAGGGCCTTTACAACAATACTCATTGCCACTATCGTAATCTGGCTTCTGCAGAGCTTTGATCCCCGATTCAACCTGGTAGATGACCAGCAGGACAGCATACTCGCAATAATTTCAGGCTGGATCTCACCACTCCTTACACCCGTAGGTCTCGGTGACTGGAGGATATGCACCTCTTTGATCTGCGGCTTCATGGCAAAAGAAAGCGTCGTATCCACGCTTGAGATACTTTTCGGTCAGAATGTCTCCGAAGCACTTTCAAACGCAGCCGCAGCGTCACTGCTGATCTTTTCCCTGCTCTACACGCCCTGCGTCGCCGCGATAAATGTCATACGCAGGGAACTGGGTACAAAGTGGGCAATTACGGTAGCTGCATGGCAGTGCTTCATAGCCTGGCTGGCAGCATTAGCAGTTTATATGATCGCTTCACTTATATGGGGGTAAAACATGAATCACTGGGACATTATCATAATAATCGCACTTGCCATAGCGGTAACTCTTGCAGTGATAAAAATAATCAGAAATAAAAAAGCCGGCAAAAGCAGTTGCGGCTGTGATTGCAGCAGCTGTGCCGGCTGTCAGATGCACTGTCATAAGGATAAATGATATGACCGGAACCTTGAGAAACGGCGGATACCGGATCCCGATCAATTAATCGATTCAGTACAGATACCAATACATTTCTTCAATATGGTCTCTCGCCATCTGGCGATCCGATATCATAAAGTATTCATATGAAGTGTTTCCACCATTGAATTCTTCATCATCCCAGCATACATCCACATAGTACCATACATCACCAAGCTTCACACGGTTCCATGCATGCTCTCCACCGTTTCCGTATCCGTATACGTAATCACACTGATATCCCATGGAGCTCACCATATAATCAAACAGATCCGCATATCCGCCGCATACTGCCTGGTGCCTCATAATCGCATCAGCCACCCCCTGATTATCTGAATTGTATGAATAAGTCAGCTGAACAGATATCCAGTCATGGACAGCCTTGATCTTGCCATAATCATCAAGAGAAGCATCTTCTGCTATCTGCTCTGCCACGTCCAATGCGGCGAGCTTAGCTTCAGCCAGCTCAAAGGTTCCGTGAGCCTTAAGCCCCTGGTATACGCCGGTATTCCTGTAGTGATCCCAAAGAGCCTCCTTGGAGGTACCCACCTGTGCCGCAACAGCAGGATAATCAGCAGCGTAACGTGCTGCATCAAACCACATGGAATCTTCGATCCGGTATTCCGGATAATATGTCCACGGCCCCCATTCCAGAAGTTGTCCATTAAGATACCTTCCGTATATCGTGTAGGTTCCATCCCAGGAATCTATCTTATATACCTCATCATACCAGTCGTTATAGAAATAATGGCATTTAAAAGCATTTACTCTTGCATTAACGATGCTTGAAGGTATCGTTGATGTAAGCATTGCCTCGTTGATTTCCACAGAAGGATCGTAGGGAAGCCTGCCCTCTGCTTTACCAAACATTACATAGTGCTGATAAAGAAGCGTTTTGTCAGTGCCAAGGGCATTTACAACATCCTGATTATTATCAGCATAGTACTCTGCATCAAAAACATTTCCATCCGGCATCACCTCAGGTGCTGCCAGTGCTGCCAACGGTTGCAGTACAGTTCCCATGCATACTACCCCCGCCGTAAGCAGCATTTTCCCAAATCCCCACGGCTTACTATCATTCATAATAATTCATTCTCCTTCATTTAGCTGTCATCACCTGATCATGTTGCCTGTCAGTAAGTACCGAAGATCCTGTCTCCGGCATCACCAAGTCCCGGGCAGATGTATGCATTTTCATTAAGCTCCCTGTCAAGCTGGCCGACATATATCTGCACATCCGGATGCGATTCGGAAAGTTTCTTTAATCCCTCCGGTGCAGCTATGATACACATAAACTTTATATTCTTACCGCCACGCTTTTTTATCTGTCCTATGGCATCCACTGCGGATCCGCCTGTAGCAAGCATGGGATCGGTCACAATGATCATCCGCTCATCAATAGCCTCAGGAAGCTTGCAGTAATACTCTCTCGGTTCATAAGTGATCTCATCCCGGTACAGACCGATATGTCCGATCTTGGCAGAAGGATACAGCGATAAAAGCCCGTCCACCATGCCAAGGCCGGCCCTGAGTATGGGAATGATCGCAATCTTCCTTCCGGTAAGCATTGGCGTCATGCAGTTTTCAATAGGAGTCTCCACCTCCACATCTTCCAGCGGAAGGTCACGCAGAGCTTCATACCCCATGAGCATTGCCACCTCTCCTACAAGCTTTCTGAACTCATTGGTTCCGGTCTCCTTGTTCCTTAACATTGAAATCTTGTGTTTAATTAGTGGATGATCAAGAATTGTGATATTGTCCATTTTTACCCCCTTTTCTGCCGGTCTTAACGGCTATGAATGTCAAGATACGTTTTTCTCTTATATTCGCTATAAAAGTCAAATAGCCACATATTCATCCCACGCAATTACTCCCCAGCCAGATCCTGCTGACCAGGTCTGCCAGAAATAAAAGCACTATGATGATAAAGACCACATTATGAGCCCTGGCATCACGGATCTTTCCCTGTACTTTAATTATAAGCGGCTGCACAATACATACCGCCACCCATATTAAAAGTCCGAACATCAAAGACGGCACAAGGGCTATCCTGCTGTCGAAATTCAAAAACTCATTGGTGTAATCCCACATTGGTACTCCAATAGTCATATCAATGATATAGCTCGCCGTAAGTTCCGCGATGGTTGCGATGACCGCCCCTGCCAGGAATACGATGACCGGCTTTTTTATCTTAAGCAGAGCAAAGATTCCCAGTATTATAAAAGCTCCGATGCCATATATGGGTAGCCACGGTCCGAAAAGAAATCCCCTGTTTATAAATCCCCTGTGATGTACTATCACACAGCACCAAACAGATTCATACAACCAGCCACCGAAACAATAGACAAGAAACCTTTCCGCATTATCCCTGAACAGATTCCAATATTTATTAACGGATACCGGGTGTTCTGATACGGCTTTTTCTGATTCGGATAATTCCGATTCGGATTTCCCGATTCCGGATTTTTCTGACCCGGGTAATTCCGATTCAGATTTTTCTGATTTGGATTTTTCTGACTCGGATTTTCCACTTACGGCTGTCTGCTTTATCACAGCTTCCTGCTCATCAGCCGTCAGGTCCTTCAGAAAGATACAATACTCATCCGGATGTCCGCCCACAAATGTCATATGTTCCATATCCGTCTGCGATGACTCTGTTATCCAGAGTACCGGTTCGCCGTGGAAATCCTCTATATATCTTAGTTTTTCGCCTTTATAAACTATGTCCATGTATCACGACCATACCGTTCTTTTCGCACAGATGCCTGAAATGATTTCATCGCTGATTTTTTATCACTTTTCAAAATAATCCTATCTATCTGAAATACTACCACATACAAGTTAAAAGTTCAAAAAGGGCTGTGCATAAATGCACAGCCCCCTTAATTATTTCACAGCATCTGTTTCATCGCATATATGAAGCTCTTCTTCTGGGAAGCAGTCTGTGTTTCCTGTATCCGACTGCAGACTCTTCCATTCCGATACGGTGGTAGAACGCAAACATATTTAAGAAAAGTGCGGATATCCAGGCACTTGCCTCCGCTATAGCCACAGCCTTAAATCCAAGAGTCCCCATCAGTATTGACACAAAAGCTATCCTCATTACCATCTCAAGCACGCCTGACCACATGGGCATTACCGCATCCCCCATTCCCTGTACTCCGCTTCTGTATACGAAGAGACAGTTAACCGCAATTATAGCCATTCCGCTTATAGGGAGATATTCGCAGGCAAGCCTGATAGGAACACTTCCCTCAAGCATTATCCTTGCAAGCATCTCAGGTGCAAATACCATGAGAGAACCCAGGATAAGATACGATACGAAAGCAATGCTTAAGCATACACGAAGTCCCTTACGTATCCTTTCCTTTTCGCCTGCACCATAGTTTTGGCTGGCAAAAGCACTCATTGCGCCGCCTGCAGCACATGCCGGATTCATAAAGAGATTTATGTATTTGCTGCATACAGTATATGCGGTGGTATAATCCACGCTTTGGCCATTTATAAAATACTGTATCACCATGCAGCCCACAGCAGTAATGGAATTCATAAAAGCCATGGGCAGACCGTTCTTTAAAAGCTCTATGAAAACGCCCCTGTCGTTCTTAAAGTCATCACGGCTTAAATGTACAAGCTCTATGGTTGAGAGCCTCTTTATGCAGACAGCCGCAGATACAAGCTGGGATACAACCGTTGCGATTGCTGCACCCTCCACGCCTGTACCGAATCCGAAGATAAAGAGGCAGTCCAGGCCTAAATTTACTATTGAGGAAACCACTATGGCCAACAGCGGTGTCCTGCTGTCTCCCAGTGACCTGAGTACTGCAGCACTCACATTGTAGGCAATGGATGCAGCCAGGCCGCCGAATACGATATAACCATAACGCAGACAGTCTGCCATCAGCACCTCGTCAGTCCTTATGAGCCTTAATGCAAGCGGCAGGAATATTACGCTTACTGCCGTAAGAACCAGAGTGAGCACGGCAGCCACCTGAATGGTTGCAGCCAGTCTGTGGCGGAGCTGTTCCTTCTTGCCGGCTCCAAAGCTCTGGGCAATCAGTATGCCGAAGCCGTTTGCAAGCCCCAGTGAAAAACCGACTATCAGGAAAAACAGAGATCCCATATTTCCGACTGATGCCAGTGCATTGTCATTAATGCCCCTGCCCACTATGAGGGTATCCACAAAATTATAAAGCTGCTGGAGCATGCTCGTAAGCAGCAGCGGCCAGTAGAATCTCAGTATGTGTTTTGTGATGTTTCCTTTTGTAAGGTCTGTTACTTTCTTTGTCATCACCTGACCTGATGCCTTCATCACTATACCTCCAAAGATGAATATCATCTTTAAATAATCCGGAGAATCCGCTCTTCTATCTCCGTTGTGTGCATTATAAGAAAACCTTTTCCGATAATTTATCAAAAATATGGTATTTTTTACATTTTTATGGTATGTTATGTACAAAACAAGGAACAATAAGGAACATTCCTATGACAATACGATGGCAAAGAAACTTGATGCAAAAAAAGAACTGATATACAGACTCTACATACAGCGCGAGGAAGAATTTGTCCGCACGGATATCAGGCAGGAATACTCCCGCTATGAGGATATCCGTAACGGTGATGTGGAAAAAGTAAAGGCCAACTTTGAAGAAATAAAAAAGGACTTCTTCAAGGGTAAAGGCGTCCTGTCCAAAGATCCGCTGCGTAACTGCATCTACCATCTGGTAGTTTCCGTCGGCGTCATATCCCGTATCTGCATCAATTCCGGGCTCCCCCACGATGAAGCCTATACCATCAGCGACATCTACATACAGGCTGCAGATGAAAGCAAAAGCGTTGAGCAGGTCATAGACCTCATAGGAGCGGCCCAGCTTGACTTTGCCGAACATATGCGGGAACTGAAAAAAAACGACCGCTATTCTGCCTATGTGAGACATGCGATCGACTACATCTATGACCACCTTCATGAACCGCTTACGATGGAAAGTCTTGCGCAGAACGAGAGCTTAAATCCAAGCTATTTTTCCAAGCTCTTTGCAGCCGAGACAGGTACAACCGTCAAAGCATACATCTTATCAGTGAAAATCAATACCGCAAAAAACATGCTGGAAAAAACAGACTATTCCATAGCAGACATTTCCTACTCCCTTGGATTTTCCTCCCAGAGTGCATTTACTGCCGCATATAAGAAACTGACCGGGGAGACTCCGGCGAAATACAGAAAGAGTCTTATGTATATCGACAGCTTTTATTAGGCTCTCTGTACTCTACTTTCCTGTCTGTGGTCAGCTTAATCACACATATACTACACTTGCAGCCGTCCTGACAGCGATGCCGTTCGCTTGGACTATATTCAGCCTTGTGTGTTTTGTATCCGATCTTTCAAAATATATCAACCTCGATGCCTAATGGATCGGAGATTGCGATTTGTTTTCCTATATTTTTGCACCAAATTGCGATTTCTTTATGTCCAATTATGCCACAAACCCCAGGTATGCAACTTTATGACAAGAGGAACTTATACACAGGAAGCACTTCGATTACATATCCATCTTTTTCAATCGTTCTCTCTTCTTCATTTGTAACTATTATCAGTTTTTTTATGCCTTCCGTTTTTTGTGCGAATAATAACAGGCTCTTCGTTTCCCTTTCCTCTGCATCTCCCAGAGAATACGCCACCTGAATAGCCAAACCTTTCTCAGGGATATAAAAATCTACATCTATACCTGTCTGCTTAGATTTGAAATAGTATACCCCATCTTCATACCTGCGTTTTAGGTTAACCGCCACTACATTTTCTAAAAGAGCTGAAGTTTTATCCACAAGAAACAGCGATAAAATTCCATTATCATAAAAGTAAAATCTCGGAACACTTTCCTTTTCAGCAAATTTAGAGACATAGTTTCTCGTCCTAAACAAAAGATATGCATTCTCAGCAAAAGACGCATACTCTATCATAGAATCAGTAGATGTCTTTGTTCCTGTCGCCTTTACATTTCCGGCAAGAGTGTTAAAGGATACCTCATGCATTACCGTCTCAGCAATTTTCTTAATCATGAGCCTAAGTGCCATTTTGTTCTTTACCTGTTCACGCTCAATAATGTCACCGAGAAGCACTTTTTCATAAACACTCTTTATATATTCTCTTTTATTACTTAGAAGCAGAGCTTCAGGAAAGCCCCCATCAGAAACATATTCATGACATGACCTTCTAATCTTGGCTACTTTTGAAGTGGTCAGTAGTGCTGCGTCATCATGGGTTACCTTTTTGTAATCTAATGCTTCACTGAAAGAAAATGGCATAATCATCTTGGGAATATATCTTCCGCCAAGAACGCTGGACATTTCTGAGCTAAGCATTTTCGCATTGCTCCCCGTAATATAAATGCGTTTTTTCTGATCAGCCATTCTTCTTGCAAAATGTTCCCAGCCATCAATTAGCTGAATCTCATCAAAGAAATAATAGATATCTTTAGCATCAGCCAGCTCATATGCCGTCTCTACTATGTCATTGAAATCATCTTTTGTAAATCCCAATAATCTGTCATCCTCAAAATTTACATAGATTATCTGAGACCAATCACAGCCCGCCGCCACAAGGTCCTTAGCTATCTTATATAAAAGAGTGGACTTACCTGATCTTCTAAGCCCTACCAGTATATAATTAACATTTTTCTCAAAGAAGTAATCTCTTGGGGTAATCTCTGCATTCTGAATAACTTCAATCTGATCATAAATTACCTTTTTCAGTATACTATGGTTCATATTACGCCCTTTCACTTTTGCCGTTTTTTGTCGTATTTATTCTTAAATATATAGTATATTTTATCGTATATATACGACAATATCAATATCAATAAACCTTTAACCTCAGATTGAAAATGAACATTGTATTATCACACCCTCTCAGTTAATTCAAATAAAAAAGCGGGGCTGCAATGGCTCCGCATTCTCTTTTTTTTAAACAATTATTTTCATACACTCTAACATCATTGTAATAATTCAGCACAAATCGTTCTATTCATTCCAGTATTTTTTTGACTCTTCAGATTCACTACTTATTCCAAATATCTTATACATGAAATCTTCTCTTTCATCAAACATTTCCGCAACGATAACCTTGTTGTCCTGAATATAGTAAAACATATAATTATGGTTTACATACAGACATCTGAAATCCGTATCAATACCAAACATATCTGAAAGAGCCGTTCCCGCTTCCGGATAATCCTCCAATCTTCTTACAGCAGCCGTTATCTGTTCCAAGCCCCTAACAGCAGTATCCGGATCAAAATGCTCCGTTAGATATTTTTTCAGAGCTTTCATTTTTCTTCTTACAATCTGGGAATACTCGACCTTGAACTTCATATTACAACCCCAGCTCCTTTTCAAGCTCATCAGCCGAAACCGTTCCTTCTTCATTTACTGAATCCCTGGCATCATTTAATTTACCCATAAGATTTAAGAGAGCCCTCTGTCTATCCAGTTCATCCAGTTCTTTCATATCAATAATCGCATACTGACCATGACCATTTTTTGTCAGGTAAATACGGTTTCCATAAGAAACTTGGTTTACTATAGAAGTATAATTCTTCAATTCCGAAACAGGTTTAATTACTGGCATACCATCCTCCACCTTTCAATAACTTTTATATTATTGATTATAACCTTTTATCTACAATATAGCAATTATTTTCCCATATATTTAGGGTATAATTTACCCCCATACAGTTCCATTTGCATATAATACTTGCAGGGTTTCTTTCAAAATAGCAAAAATGCGGAGCTAAACTGGCTCCGCATCCCTCATTTTTAGTCAAGTTTCTTGAACGCAATAAAAATGCAGAGCTTTTTTACGGCTCCGCATTCCAAGAAATAAGCTTTCTACAAAAAAGTCATCTGCTCATTCTCAACATCTGCCTTAACATGAACCGGTTCAGAGGCAAGCACATCCCTATAATTCTCAGAAAACCACTCCCCAACCTTATCCTTAGGAACAATAAGAGGCATCCTTTCATGAATCCGGCTCATCTCTCCGGCAGAAGGTCTTGTAATTATCACAAACCTTTCCATTCCTGCCCTGATACCGTAAATCCCTGCAAAGTAGATAAACGGCTCATCAGGAACAGTAACATTCGCCTTCTGTTTTAATCGGTCCCATTCATAAAAGCCGTTTGCAGGAACAAGGCAGCGTCTGTTCATTATATCTTCCGAAAACATAGGCTTTTCATGCAGTGTCTCAGCTCTAGCATTTATAACCAAGCCTTTATTTCCATTTGACGGATACCCCCAGGAACATATCTGCCCACACAGTTTATCTGCCTTATTCCGGATAATAAAGGCATTCTCTGAAGGATGTATATCCCCGGAAAGCCTTACTGATTCACCAACAACCGGCAGATCATCAAAGTATTCATATGTCTCTGTCCAAATATAATATCTGCAGCACATAACTTCTATCCCGTCGATATCTTCCACTCCATCTTATACGGCTCATAATAAAGCGTAACCCGTCTTTCCCGGTTCAGTACATGTATCCTGCAGTCATAGATCAGCGTATTATTCGTCACAGATACCCCATCAGGCGTGGTCCTTGCTCCGTGATGTGACAGATCATTAAAACCCTTTATATTGAAGACCTGATACTCTCCCTCTTCATTTACCACACGGATCCTTATGGGCGTAATCTCACCCTTGGCAGAATGCATACAGATTACATTTTATAAAGTATTCCATATCAATTCTTCCGGCCAAATTTAATGCCCTTTCTGCTGAGCAGCTCTTTATGCCCGTCATCATCATCTTTTTTTAAACTGAAAAACTCATTAAGTTCATCTTCAGTAAACTGCTTACCTGTATAAGTTTCAGCACATGCACCCACCGGCTCAAACATAGGTTCCTCACACTCTCGCTCCTCATAGATTCTTCCGTATGCATCTATATAAACATAGTCGCCCCCCATCTCCCAGCCATAAACGCCACTCCATATTACCTTTATCTCTTCATCCCCGGGCATATCATCATCACTCAGCTCCGATACTTCCGGCGAAGGTTCCTGTATTTCCGAAACATCCTGTTCATCGGTTATGTTCGTTTCAAAATCCTGTTCATCGGATATTTTTGTTTCAACAATCTGTTCCGATTCGTTTATGTCTGATGAAACAGCTACGCCGTTTTTTTCAGTGCCGCATCCTGCAAGCACCACACCCAAAGTGCAAACTAATATTGCTAATACAGATTTTTTCATGATCACAGATCCTCCTTTTGAAAAATATGATCCGTATATATAATATACGGACCATACCCTGGGATTTTATGGTTCAAGCATTAAAATTCAGCTTTCGCTTCGAAGATGCGAAGTTTCCCCCTTTCCCTTACGGGCTTTTTTGTCGAGGTACATCAGCTCATCTGCCTGTTTAAACAGTTCTTCCACATCGAACTCACCCTCACAGTACTTAAGACCACAGGCCATTACACAGTAAACATTGCCCTGTGTGTTTAATTCTTCAAGTGAGCGTTTCCAGCCATTATATATTTCATCAGTTTCTTTTTGGGTGACATTCACGGCTACCATTGCATATTCATCTCCACCCATTCTGAAGCCGAATACACGGTCCGAGGTCACTGCATGTATATTGGATATAATGTTTATTGCATTTAACATATTTGACACGTCACTCCTTTGCTATCACTATTTTTCTTTCGTCGAACCTGAAATACAATACACACTCCGATTTTCTACTGCTGATACCCGTAAGTTCTATCTTCACTATGATGATAGTAACCGTTCTGTTGCTCTTCGGCGGTCGGGGCGGAATATAAATTGAAGAAGACTACCGCATTGTCATATTCACGTGTGAAATTGCCACGAACATCGAATGCTTCGAACTCATCGACAAACGAATCGAGGATCAGATCACACTCCGAGTCAGACAAAAGCAGGTCCGTATATATATCGACACCGGGCAGGTAGAAGCCCGTCAGTCCTTCGGTCGCACTTTCGCTGATTTCACCAATATCCACGGTCAATGAGTACTCATCGATGATATCTTCGAGATCCGCACACTCAAGATAAGTCTGAAGATAATAATATGAGAAGTCGTAGGTGGAATAACTACTGTAAACACCGGTCGTGTACTCCTCCACCCGTTCTTCCACGGAGTAGACAAATCCGAATTCCGTATCCTGCATCTTATGAACGATGACATCACCATAAGAAGTCTCCACGGTATATTCGTCGACTTCTTCGCACGGGCCGCACCAATACTCGGCAAACTCCTTAGCCGTATCAAAATACGAATCGTAAGGCCGGTCGCCGTGAAATCTGTCGGACGATCCGCATCCGGTAATCACAAGCAACACAGATACAAAGCATATTAATATTGTTTTTATCTTATAGCTCATACTCATTCAATAAACGCCATAGCATCTTCTTGCCTTCTGTTCTTTCAAAAATACCAACGTGAAAAAATGCTCGACACGAAAGTAAAAAAAGTCCGAAATGGTAAGCACCACAGCATTCATACGCCACCTTATAACATACGGTTTTGTATATACCGTTCCGCCAAAAAGACATCCACTCCCCGGATGCCTTTTTTTCTATGGCTATACTATCATAAACTCTTACTCTCGATTGGCTTCAGATAATTCTTTTTAAGTGTACGCTCATCGCCGAAAAACAGTTGTTCAGAATTTGAAAGTGCTTTATTATGCATTTTTAATTCGGCAAGTTTCATTGTACACACAAGATCAGCAACCTGGAACAGTCTGTATTCAGCCGGAACAACCCTCCGGAATTCAACTTTATCCAAAAGAGAATTGAATACTGATGAAATAACTTTATTTACTTCCGTCTGACCGTTATCATAATACACCTTGACTTCATCGTATGACTGAAAGAAATCCATTTCATCCTTAATCTGTCTTGACAATTCCCGACTCAACTGACTAACAGCCTGCAACGAATCCTCTGCATTCTTCTTTTCAATATAGACACTTAAAAACTTTACATCTATATGACGCACAAAAGACATGAGCCGCTTAACTATTTTTATTCTGGTTTCAAGGTCCTCGTATTCATACTCATTTTCTTTCCTAATAATTGGTCCTACATGAATACAATGATCAGGATAACCTATATTTGTCATTTCTCGCTCGAGAGCCATCAGATCTTCAGTAATATCAATACCTTGATCATGAAGTACAAGGGACAATATATAATATGGAGTTCGCTTATCATATGTTCCAAAATCTCCGCTTTCGTCCACAAAAACACTTAATTCTTTCATTTCAACTCCCTAAATATAAAAGGCGGGTGTCTTACCCGCCAATGGTGGACCCGGGCCTTTCGGCCAGCCCCAGTAGTGCAAGCACCACTGTTTGTAATTATATTAACATAATACACATATGATTTCAATCACTATCAGTTTTAAGCATTTTACCACATTATACAGTATCCAAATTAGCTGAGAAACAATAGCATTTTTCAATTCCGCTTACAAGCATTTTATTTTCGACAAACCTTTAAATGCAATTTGCGCCGGGTACCGGCCACAGATGCGGTGATCAGCGGTCGGCCGGCGGAGTAAACGGTCAGAGCACGAACACATTATTCCACGGTGCTCTTGACATGAGCCTCCATCGCATATGATGTAATGGCAAAGCGGCAAGGCTATTAAAATGCAGCCTTTGCCATGGCAAGTAGCCTATCATATGCTACTCATGTAAAGAGCCTTTCGCGGCATAAAGTGTTCATGCCAGGACTGGCCGCCGAGCTCCGCATCGCGGCCGTTTAGCTCCGCACAAGCGGCCGTTTATGGACGCCATATGCACTTTAAAGGTTAAATATAATACACATAATCTTTCTTTGTATATACCGTTCAGGGTACCTATAAAAAATCCCTTTTCAAAGTATTTTCCTGATAAACTAAAAAAGCCCCCCTTGACCTTATTTTTCTAGATCAAGGGATGTTTTTATTAACGCTCTTGTAAGCTTAAATATGCATTATAGGCTCTATCTTCCAGCCTTTATCCTGCTCTATAAGTATCATGCCTACCTCAGTTCCGGGAGCAAGGATAATATCATCTGCATACCAGCAAATAAAGATCTCATCATTATTGCCCTTTACTTTATAATGGTTTGCATACTGATCTGCAGGAAGCTTTTCTACTACAAATCCGTACATATCATAAGTATCTGAGTTTGTATATCAGCTTCCGTATATGTTGTTCCATTAGGTAATGGATACATTCTATATGCAATTTCCATAGTAACCCCTTATTATGATATGACAGTTTTATCCGATATAACAGCTTAAAGCCCAGCACTAAAATAATATATATTACTGTCTTCGATCCTATTTATTATGCTTACTCTGTCACCATCGAATCCCAATCCGGGAACCGTCAGAGTACCGTCTAATTCTTCATCTGAAACAACAAATCCTTTTACGCCTTGGAAAATCACATCCGTAACAACTAACACCATATCATTATCCAGAAGATATACCTTGTACTGTTTAACATCATCATATTCCTCAATAGCTTTATATAATTCACTGTCGTTATCAGTCAATTCCTCAATTTCAGTTATACTGATCATTAATGGCGTTTCTGCATCTTCACTTGTGTAATTATCTTTTACAACGGCTGTAATATCAGAGACAATCTCCGCATAGCTTTCTTCCGGAGCCCCATATCTACAGGCTGATAATATTGAGCAGAAAAAAATAGCAAATATAACAATATGCACTTTTTCCCTAAGCATTGTTTTTCTCATTCCTAATTGCAATCCTTTCTCCATAACACACTCTCCGCTTTATTGACTCCACACATTGGTTTTAATATATTTAGAGTCAGCTTTTATAAAAGTGCATAGCACTCCCCATATATGTTTTGTCTCAATCCTCTTTCTTCCCCGACAGATAAACATCCTCCACATATGTATCCGGTGTAGCTTCCTCTATGACACCCGACTCCGGATCATATACCTTTTTACGCCTCAGTCTTTCATACAGCACGGATCCTAACTGATCCATAAGGAACTGCATCTTCTCAGGATCATTGAAAAGCATACGGAAGAATTCATCATTCTGTTCATACCTTTCTGCAGCCATGTTAGGGAATTCCTTATTGAACAGAAGCATGAATGTTGCCCGGTCATTGTTCTCAGCATAGTTCTGCCATTTTTCCTGCTTAGCATAATCATTTTCCATCTGCATAAGCACTTTATCCATCTCTGTGAAATCCGTGCCGAACTTTTCATTTATCTTATTGATTATCTCAGCAAGGGGATCCTTCTTTACCTCCCTGTGTCCTGCATCACCGCTTACAGGCGTAAAGCCTCCGTCTGTACTCTCTAACTGTATGCCGCCCTCAAAGGTCTTCTCAAGCCTGTAATACTCAAGCAGTATCTTATCATCCAGGTTGATCTTCTCACGCATATTCTTAGGCAGCATCTTATAAAGGAACTTTGAATATACGCTGAACTTATGTATATCCTTGTCAAAAAGCCTGCATACCTGAGTAATATACGCATAAACCCTGTTAAAGCTTGCAAGGGTTGACTTAAACAGGTCTGCCTGTTCTACTTCCAGCCCGTCAAAGCGTTCCAGTGCAGGGCGAAGCTGCCCCTGAAGCCTTCCGACATCACCCCTGTTCTGTACATCAGATGAATAGAAAATATCAGCAAACTTTTCTACTTCAGTAGTCTGGTATACCCTGAACGCATCCAGCGTATTCTTCATGTCATAGATGACATTAGGATCAGTCTCCTCAAGCAGCACTGTCTCCTCATAGAAAGGCTCAAAGGATTTCTTTATGTCCTCTGCAGAATTTACAAAATCAAGAACAAAGGTATCTAACTTGCCGGGTGCAGTACGGTTAAGCCTTGATAAGGTCTGCACTGCCTTAACCCCTGAAAGCTTCTTGTCCACGAACATGGTATGAAGAAGGGGTTCATCAAATCCGGTCTGGTATTTCTCTGCAACAACAAGTATGCCGTACTCATCCGTATGGAATGTTGCAGGAAGAGCCTTTTCCTTTATGGTCTCCCCTTCCTTTGTCTTATTAAGTTTTTCTTCAGTATATGGAATTCCGTCATCCGTTATCTCACCTGAAAAAGCAACCAGCACCTCAAGGTCCTTATAGCCCTTATCCTTTATCTGCTGTCTGAACTCGTTTACATACCTTACAGCATGCAGACGGGAAGGTGTTACCACCATAGCCTTAGCCCTGCCTCCCATCTTATGCCTTGTAATCTTCATGAAATGTTCAAGCATTATGGCTGTCTTCTGGGAAATGTTATGGGGATGCAGAGTTTCATAGTTAAGTATAGCCTTTGCACCGGCTGCAGAGTCCATCTCAGGATTATCGTCTATGGTCTTTAGGATCTTGTAATACATGTTATAAGTCATGTAGTTCTTAAGGACATCAAGGATAAAGCCTTCCTCTATAGCCTGACGCATGGAATAGATATGGAACGGGCGATATTTCCCCTCAGCATCCTTTGTTCCGAACATCTGCAGAGTCCTGCCCTTGGGTGTAGCAGTAAAAGCAAAGAATGAAAGGTTCTGATGCATGCCCTGTGCTGCCAGTTCATCCATAAGACGGTCATCATCATCCTTCCTGTTCTTCTCATCCTCTTCTTCCATTTCAGCATATGCCTTAAGGATCTCTTCAGTATCTGCAAGGGCACGCTTAAGCTTCTTAGCGGCATCACCGGTCTGTGATGAATGTGCCTCATCAACTATGACCGCAAACCGTCTGTTCTCAGCCTTGACTTCCTTATAGATGACAGGGAACTTCTGCAGCGTGGTTATGATGATGCCGGCACCTCCGTTGATTGCATCCTTAAGCTGCTGTGAATTCTTATCAATTTTCTGGACCACTCCTTCAACATGATCGAACTGATAAACTGTGGACTGAAGCTGTGAGTCCAGCACCCTCCTGTCCGTAACTATGATCACGGAATTGAATATCTTCTCATCCATATCATTATGAAGCCCGGACAGACGGTGAGCCAGCCACGCAATAGAATTGGACTTTCCAGATCCTGCACTGTGCTGTATAAGGTAATTCCTGCCTGAACCATGTTCCTTAACATCAGCCAAAAGCTTTGTGACCACATCAAGCTGGTGATACCTTGGGAATATCATTGTCTCGGATTTAATCTCACCGGTCTTTTTATCTATATCCTGCTGAAGATGCATGTATTTCTGCAGTATCTCAAGCAGACGGTCCTTATAAAGGACATTCTCCCACAGATAAGCCGTGTCATAGCCGTTTTCATTATCTGGATTTCCCTTACCGCCTACTTTCCCTGCCCCGCTGCTTCCCTGGTTGAAAGGAAGGAAATAGGTATTAGGACCTGCAAGCTTCGTGGTCATGTAAACATTAGTAAGGTCAACAGCAAAATGCACCAGCACCCTTTCCTTGAAGGCAAATATAGCATCCTTACCTGCCCGGTCAAACTTATACTGCATAATGGCATTATCAGTATCCTGCCCCGTAAACTGGCATTTAAGTTCCATAGAAACTACCGGTATGCCGTTAACGAACAGGACTATATCTATGCTGTTTTCATTCTTAAGGGAATAATGAAGCTGTCTTGTACAATGAAGAATGTTTGACTCATACTGAATACGGCTTGTCTCATTAAGGGATGTCTCAGGCTTCCAGAATACTGCACGGAACTTAATACCCCTGTCGGTAAAGCCATGACGCATGACATTCAAAAGACTTGTCTGTCTAACTTCCCTGCAGAAGCGTTCAACGACCTGCTTTTCAGAGGCATCCCCGTATATACCCACATAACGATCCCAAAGCTTGGGCTGGCTGGTCTTTATGAACTCCACAAAGGTTCCTTCATCCAGTCCTGACTGTCTGTTGAACTTTGTAGGATCACCTTTGGCATAGCCGCCTTCCGTAATCAGGTAATCCTCAATATCCTGTTCAAACCGTTTTTCCTTAAAATCAAAATCTTCCATGCCGCATCTCCATATATGTTTATTTCATTTCCGCAAACTTATAACAGAATGATCCATCTGCCGTTCTTATCAGATCCTTCACGGGCAATAATCTCATTTTCTTTAAGTTCCGCAATATAGCGTTTTAATGTGGAAACTGCTATACCTGTATTCTGCGATATCTCCGGTATAGTAATTTGCTCATTATTCAGCATTTCAGAAATAATCCTCTCTGCCCGTTCCTTCTTCACTTTACTATAATCCAGCAGTTTCGCCTGTATATTGTCAATACAAAGATTTACAGTATCATTTTTACGATTTACAGTCTCACTTTTTGGATTTACAGTATCATTTTTTGCTTTTACAGTATCATTTTCCTTACTTACAGTCTCATTTACACTACCAGTTTCGGCGTTTACACTCTCATTTCCCTCTGCCTTCTTCGCAAATTCCTCATGGACATAGAACCTTGAAATAAAATATGTATGGTCATCATCCGTCTCGAATTCCGGCAACGGCGACCCATTCAGCTTGATTGCATCAAGTATTTTCTTGAAGCCTGTATTCCTTCCTTCGGTCAGGTGTAAATCCTTTAGAAAATCCCCTATCCGGCGGTTCCGGTATCTGCGGTTTGTCACCTTATAGTTCTTAAGCTGCTCCTTTGTTACAGAATGCACCGGTCCCGGGAAACTTAAGATTTCAATCTTCTCATCATCAATCCTCACTTCGATCGGCTCCCGTTCATCATAAGCCTTGTGGTAAACCGCATTGGCAAGTGCTTCTTCTATCGCTTCGTATGGATAATTGTAGATGTGATCAGCTTCCGCCCTCCCCGGACGCTTGATGATTCTGCGTTGTATATAACAGTTTTTGATATAGCGAAGGGCATCTATAAGCTGCTGATCAAGCGGTCCCTTAAAAGTCCGTTCATCAATCACATCTCCCCCAAGTCCCTGCGGAAAAGCAACCACATCTATCTGGGCATAAGGGAAAAACTTATCCGGCTCGTTCGAAAAGAACATAAGTCCCACATTTCGCGGCTTCCTGTATTCCGGCAGATTATTGCTTATAACCATATCCTCACAGATTTCAGCTATGGTCTTGCTGTCAAGATCATTTACCATGCTGCTTCCGACAGTAGTCAGATACTGCCTGATCAGATTTAAATTCAGGTCTGATAATTCAGCCTCGTGATTGATACGGTCATCAAAAGGCACTTTATTAGACAGAGAATATAGTTCATTCAGTTCATCCTGAGAAGGCTTTACGGTACTGGACATCTTGCGGATAAAATAGACCCTCTCCTTCGTAGGTTTTGCCTTATGATTTTCATAGTAAAAATCTTCCGGACTGTTATAGGGACGCACTTCGCCCCCAGGCGCCCACGCAACAATAAGCATCTTTCCCTGGTACTCCATAGGTGCCACCACCGGCAGATAACTCGGTGCGATCATCTTGCACTTATTAAGAATATCCTTCAGAACAGAATCAATCTTTTCCAGCGGAACCCCCGTCACAGGCAGTACCGGTCTTCCGTTGTCTTCTTCCACTCCGATCACAAGGTATCCGCCGCCCCAGTTATCGATATCGTTGGCAAAAGCACAAATAGTCCGCAGTGATTCCTCCGGCTTCCATGTCTTTTTAAATTCTATTCTTGCCCATTCCACCACATTGCCTTCCAGCAATGTCTTAATACCGATTGGGATTCCCATAACACGCAACTCCTTTTATCAAACTTCCTTCTTGCCGGTGACTACTTCGTAGATGAGGGATTTTTTATATGAACTAATCCGATTTATATAATTTATAATACAGTCTATCCGCTGATTTATACGATCCGATTTTACATCAAGATAATCGACAACTTCTTTTATATTATTCGGGATTGTAACGGTTAAATTTCTTAATTTATCCTGTGAAATAAAATTTTGCACCCCACCACGATTTAACATTTCAAACTGAGATAAAACAATATTACTATTCAGTAAATATACTACATATTTTCCCAGATAATAGTCGCCATGTGTTCTTATCAATGCCAAATTCTTAATAGCATATCTTGGTTCATCCAATACTATAGCAGGATTGCCAACAGTTCCTATCATCGGCATTAAAACATCATATTTTTCAACTTTTGATCGTCTGTTTATTTCGTCATAATCCTTTTGGGAAATATTATTAGCCAACGTAATATCAATGTTGCCATTAACAATACACTTTGATGTCACCAGGGGATATGTGTTAGTATCATTATCTACATATAACGGCGTATCATGTGTACCATCCGATACTTCAACTATATTTTTTAATTTAATCACTTCCATGTAATTAGCTATATCACCTATATAACATATCCCACTGTCCTTCATCTCCACATTCGGATCCAGACCTTTTGTAACAGCTTCAGTAATCAGCGATAATTTGTATTCCTTCAGCTTTTCAATAATCTGTTCCTGCTTGGATATAATGGAATCAATCTTGGAACATTTGGAATCGAGATATAAAGCAATATTCCTTTGAGCAGTACCTTCTGGATAAGGAAATGAGAAATTATCAAAACTATGCTGATACAAATGTATTATTGTACTGTTTCCAGCATTGATAATTCCGAACCATTTCCAAAAAACTTCAGACTGTATCATCCAAAAAAGAAATCTGGTATTGCATTCCTCTATATTTCTTATTAACAAAACACCACTATTTAAGGATGTCTCTCCTGGAACATTTTCAGCTATAGCAACTTTTCCAACAGTCCCATCCTTTGTAATAAGTAAATCTCCCTCTTTAATTTGGATTTGAGTTGCCTCTTCCCAACGACTCATTGGCACATGAACACAAGACTCCCAACATATCCTACCATTACGAAAATCTACTCCGGTAATCAAAAATGCCCCTTCATCAGTATATTCATCAGATGTAAGTCCCTGCCAGCCTATTCTTCCTGCTAATGTGGCGATATGTTTTATTCTTCTTATATTCCACTCTTCCGGTATCTCACCGATCCATTCAATACCGCTATCCTTCATCTTTCTCATCAATCAATTCCTCTATATATCAAACTTAACCTTTTATAGTACTGATGCTTTCATACCACCACCAATCCGGCGGGAATTATCAGTCAAATACCTCAGCAAGGCTTCCTTCCAGTTCTTTCTCAAGTTCCAGTATCTCTGCCATGATCTCCTTTGAAGGCTTAGGTGCCTGATACTTGTAGAAATAACGGGTAAAGGGTATCTCATATCCTACTTTCGACTTCTTCTCATCAATCCATGCATCAGGTGCAAAAGGCAGGACTTCACGCTTGAAATACTCCTTTATGTCTTCCTTAAGGGGAACATTCTCCGTATCACGAAGGGATGAGTCAGGTTCAGGCTTGTTCTTCTTAAGTACAGGCTTTCCGTCTTCATCAAGAAGTGGGCGTTCCACAATAATCTTGGTATAGCCGAAGTCATCATTGTCAAAGATCTTGCTGATCTCATTTTCCTTAAAATCACCGTATATCTGCGTTATCTCGGCTATCTGTTCTTCCGAAATGTCATTACGCTTATTACCCAGTGCCTTACGGCGTTTCACATACAGTTCATTAGCATTGATAAGCTGTACCTTGCCTTCCCTTACAGTACCGGCTTTCTTGTTGGAAAGCACCCATATGTATGTGGCAATGCCCGTGTTATAGAAGATGTCGTTAGGAAGGGCTATGATTGCTTCCAGAAGGTCATTTTCAAGGATGTACTTCCTAATATCGGAAGGTCCTGATCCTGCATCACCGGTAAATAATGGGGAACCATTATGGATAATGGCTATACGGCTTCCTCCCTGGTTGATGTCTTTCATCTTTGATATGGCAGTCATAAGGAAAAGCATCTGACCGTCACTTGCCGCTGGAAGTCCGGCACCGAAGCGACCTGCAAAGCCTAACTTGGCTTCCTTCTCAATGGCAGCCTTCTCATTCTTCCACTCCCTGCCGAAGGGTGGATTGCTCAATATATAGTCAAATGTCTGCCCTGAGAACTGATCCTCTGACAGTGTATTGCCATCCTTTATGAAATCAGCGTTATTGCCCTTTATAAGCATGTCAGCCTTGCATATGGCGAATGTCTGATCATTGATCTCCTGCCCGAAAGGAACTATCTGGGCATTCTTATTCAGGCTGTGAAGATATTCCTCTGCTACAGAAAGCATTCCTCCTGTACCACAGGCAGGATCATAAACGGTCTTTGCAATGTTTTTCCCTGAAAGAACGGAACTGTCATCACAGAAGAGGATATTTACCATAAGCTGTATAACTTCCCTTGGGGTATAATGCTGCCCTGCATCCTCATTATGTGCTTCTGAAAATCTGCGGATAATCTCTTCGAAGATATAGCCCATTTCAAGGTTTGAGATTATTGAAGGATGAAGGTTTGCCCTTTCCGTAGTGAACTCCTTTATGACGATATACAGGATGCCCTTGTTCGCCATAGTCGTGATATGACCTTCAAACTTGAACTTCTCAATAATGTCCTGCACATTCTCAGAAAAGCCGTTGAGATAATCCTTGAAATTAGCCTCTATGTTATCCGGATCCTCCATAAGCTTTTCAAAGGTATATTTGCTGGTGTTATAGAATTCAAAGCCTGAAGCCTTCCTGAGAAGTATGTCCTTCATAGGCAGGTTCTTTACTTCCTCGTATTTATCAAGCACTGCATCCTTTGTATCTGACAGTATGCAGTCAAAACGGCGTATGACAGTAAGAGGCAGTATCACCTCGCCATATTCATGAGGCTTATATACTCCCGTCAGCTTATCTGCTATCGCCCATATAAGATCCGCCTTCTGGTCTATCTTTTCACTCTTTGCAGCCATTTCTACTCCTTTGATGTCCAACTCTATTTTTCGGATTTACACTATCATTTCCCAGATTATGTTATAACAGTTCCTTAAGTTTCTCTGCCTCTTCCTTGGTAAGCGTAATCCCCTTGCCCATCTTCTCATGTTCAGGTGCCCAGTCCCTTATGTCATACTTAGCTGCAGCCCCGTTCCATGAAACAAGATTAAGTTCCTTCCGCCAACCCTTTGAACTTTCCGATAAAACACCTATTTCTTCTACAATCTCATACTTAATATCAGCCATTTTTCTGCCACCTTTCTTTTTTGTCCAATTTACTACAATTATCCAATATCTCTTTACAGGGGATTGTTTATTTCAATGCTAAAACCAGGAAAAATATGAATATATGCCCCCCATAAAAGCACTCATTGATACTAAGAATATCTCATGCAATAACCCTTGGATATTTTACCACAAAACGCCCTCTTCTTCACCTGTGCAGGCTACTGTCCCAGCGTTTTTCCTGCTGTTTTTTATCCTCTTAATCTGGATTCCTTTATCTTTTGTACTTTCAATAATCCGAGCCATACTCAGTACTCATATCCTTATATTCTGAGGGCGGTTTATTATCGCTTACTTCAATCTTATCTCCCAACCATAGCCCTGTCCCCATGTCATCTTCGTAGCCGGGAAAGGACATAAGAATAGGCAGCGGATTTATTCTTGATGTTGGTTCACCCTTTTTATCGATAAAGATAGGTCTTGTATTCTCTATGTCGAAGAATTCCTTCTTTGTATGATTGATCGTATATCTGAAAAAGCTTGATTCCCGGATAAATAAACCTTCATAAGGATTTTCTCTTTTCACACCATATGGATTATAGTTAAAATCATCATCTCGAACCATGCACTCAATATCATGACGGACTTTCTTCTCAGAAGCCTTATAAAGACAGGAAATGCATCTGTATGTCTCAAATACGTAATCAGCATCATATCCCGGTTCACCCCATGCCAGCCTTTCAGCAGATAACCTTTTCAGTACAGGGTTCGTATCTTTCTCCGTTATATTTGTCTGGTCACCCAGGAAGATAATTGCATCGCCCTTCCAGTCAGAAGAAAGCAGATCATATAAAGCTCCCATGAAATGGTTTTTGGCAGAAATTGACTCATGAAGTTTGTTTCCCAAGTCAAAATCACCGGGACTGATATACTCTTTCTTATCAATGTTAACCCAATCGTAATATTCGCCCATAAACCGCTTTTCCTCCTAATGTTTTCACAGACACATCCATATGACATCATGTATAACTCTGCCGGTCTTCTATACATTCTCCGGTCTCAGGGTCCACACTGTCCTTTATGTATGTCCTGATATCCGTTAAATCTTCGTTAAATTCAAAAACTTGTATATAGACTTTATTATCGAATGTCAGGTTACCTTCTGAATCATAATATACAATGCGTGTTAGTTCTTCCGTAACCCACTCTTTTGTAAAACCACCATAATCAAGTTCAGCTAAGTTGAGCGTATCATAAAACTCTATAACCTCCATGTCCTTATCGGCAAAATATGGTATATTCTGAGGATAACTGTTCTTAACATACCAAAAGGTATCTATAAATCCCATAGACAACAAACTAAGTTCACGCTTGTCATATTCGATTACTATTTCCTGAAATCTTGACAGACTGACATCCTCTGAATTCAAGTTATAAACATATGAATATATATCCTGAGCCAAATCATAATCGGCATGACTCATTGATATCTTGAAAAGATCTTCTAAGCCATACCTTGCCTCCAGAACACTCGTATCTGCATTCAGTATTTCCTCATAATAACCGGCTGCAAGGTCATATTCCTTGTGATCTGTTGCCAGAGAAGCATTCTCCAATAAAGCATCTACATCTACCTCATTATTGCTAAATATGCCTGAGTCAACACCATTTGTTCCCCCTGCAGCATTGGTATCTGTAGTATTTGTACCACACGCATATAACGGCAATACCATCATTAACATGCTTAAGCTAACTATTATTTTCTTCATTATCGGTTCCTCCAATCACAATTCCTCATTACTTTTTATTGACGTTATTCTTCCAGCGTTTCATCAAACTCTATTTCAATCATATCATCCATATACATATCAAATTCATTCAGATATTGCCACAAAGACCAGCATTCTCCATTATATGAACGCACAACAACAGGCAGTTTGCCAATGTATTCTTCGTCTTTATTATCAAAGACAAAATCTTCGCCTAATCGGTACGCCCTGTTAATGGTGATATTTGAGGCATTCAACCTGTTTTCTGCTATTTCTTTACATTCCTGATAACTTTTCATTGGTTATCCCCCGTAATTCTCCCGTAAAACTTCTCTATCACTTCGGTAAAGTCATCCGGTATCCTCTTGTTGCATTCATTTTTGAATTCATCCGGCACTCCGTAAAAAGCTTCCGCCATTCCTCCGGTAATACATGTCAGGGTATCACAATCCCCTCCCAGAGATACTGCAGTCCGGATGGTATCCTCAAAGTCCATCCCTTCAAAGAATGCCGTAAACGTCTCCGGCACTGTCTCCTGACAGCTTTCTACATGATGATAGTTTGGTCTTATCTCATCACAGGTGCGTGACAGATCATAACAAAACTCATCCGTCACATACTTTTTCACCTCTTCCTTGCTTTTTCCGTTACGAAGCATGTATATAGCAGCGGCAACCGACTCAGCCCCCTTTATTCCTTCCGGATGATTATGAGTAACCTCAGCCGTCAGCCTTGCAATTCTTCTTGTCTCTTCCAGGCGGTCGAATAACCAGCCAACAGATGAAACCCTCATTGCCGATCCATTACCCCAGCTTCCGTAAGGCTGCGGATTCTTCCTCCAAAGCCACCGGAAAAACCTCTGTCCATAACCAGCCCATGGATATTTGTCGCCCCATTTCTGCATGGACTTAATGACTGCTTCCTTAACAGTGTCGTCATCTGCTTCTTCCGGAATATTCAGAAGGGCATCAGCCACAGCAACCGTCATAACAGAGTCGTCAGTGAACTTAACCTTGTCATTAAACATCTCAAAATCTTTTGTTTTATCCCCCCTGTCAAACTCATAGGGTGCACCGATCATATCGCCTAAAATTGCTCCATACATAGTTATTCTCCTCTCTTCATTGAATTTTAAACTGCTATCATATAAACCCGTTCAGTGTCACTATCTGCTCATTATCCGGATCTTCCTCATACCGGTCTAATATCTTAAGACAGAAAGCATCCCGTCTTATCATCTGTGCAATATGTGACTTAGGGAATAGATACTGTACCCGTCCACATAGTTCAATTAGCCACTCATCAGCCCCATGAGCCTTAAGCTCCCTTAACTGTTCATCCGTAAGATGCTTTCCTCTCCTGACACGGTTGCTTATATAGAAAGCCTCCTGCCTGTCAAAACCTATCTTTATGAGATAATCAAACAGGTCTTCCCTTGATCCTATGACATCAGACAGAGGAAGCCTCTTATCAAGGACCATTTCCTTTAGCAGCCCGTCCCAGACATCTGTGGAATACGCCATGCTTTTAACTTTGATCAGTTCCTCATATGTCTTAACCTTAAGCTTCCGGAAATCCCGTAATGATCCATCCATCTTTTTCGAATATTTCCATAGATCAGCTATGCTTACTCCTAAATCAGCTTTATCTAAGTCAATATCAAGATCCGAATACCTGCTGTTACGCATAAGCTCCATGCTGATATCATTTATAAAAGTAATATGGAAGAAGCCCTGCAGGAACATATAATCAAAGAAGCTTTCCGGATTGCACTTATCAGCATCAGACAGCTTTATATCCGGCATTTTCTCAGGTTTAAGCAAATACAGCCTGACCGCCCTGATCCCATAGTCTCCCTCGCTCTTAAGCGGATATATTATCTGCCGGTATTCAGGGAACTCCTTATACAGGAATACCTGAGCGAACTGGATGAATGCCACAGAACACTGTATATCCAGACAGGGTTCCTTAACGGCATATTCCTCAAATGAGCTTTCAAACGGAAGGTTGATCCCCCCGTATTCCTTTTCCATGGGGTTAATGTCAGAAAAACCGCTTGTGTACGCCGTAAGGGATGAAGTAATTGTCCCCCTTATCAACATAACCTGATGCAGCCTTTCAGCCTCTTTTGCCAGCTTGCTTGCCAGCAGATAATATGTTGCATGATGATTCTTTGATATAGCATCAAGCTCATGAATAAGCCTTTCCTTTACTGCTTCCGGAGGATTTTTACCAAACCTTTCCTTAAGACCGTTCATGCAGACAGATTTTAATTCTTTCTTGGCATTCTTTATCACAAAGGAATTAATTTTTGATGTTCCCATACTGTTAAATCATCCTCCTTTAAAATCTGAAGACCATTCATCTCTTCCCTGTAATCACCTCTGAGATAAGTTTAAACACCATACCCATAAACGCAAATCCAAGGTCACTTATCGTCATCACCACAAACCCTTTCTGACTACCTTTCTTTCTTTCTGACTTTCTGACTTTCTGACTACCTTTCTGACTATATATTATCAAATGACCTGTCCCATAAAAATACCTACGATATAGAACTTGTTACTATTCACACTTTTCTGAGCCCGTTAGAGAAAACGCATAAAGATATAGCCATATTTTGAATCTCCATAAAAGTATGAA
>OCVV011261163.1_pt1 | contig 40524 bp, 33 predicted proteins | sample 1539721 | NCBI WGS metagenome assembly OCVV01 (sample SAMN02144230, study PRJEB22623) | gut metagenome | biome: sheep rumen | host: Ovis aries | place: New Zealand | reverse complement strand
AAAAGAGCCTGCCGGGGTAGGCAAGCTCTTTTGGAGAAGGTATTTTGTTACTTATGGGGTGTAGCAAAAAACTATATAATGTATTGGGGGTTACAAGTATCATTATACTCAGAACCCCGATGAAGTGTTACCAAAAAAAATATTTTTTTAATTTCTTTTTTGTCTATTTTAACTATTCAGATTTACTGTACTCACAGTTTTTTTACATTTTGCTTTTTTACGAGGTTCTTTATTGTGCAATATGTACCATGTTTCCAAATGTACATCTTGTACTCAGATCATTATCCTTCTGAAATTTGTACAAATCAGCACATTTTAACTACTCTTCGAATAAAGCTTCAAATTCTGCACCTGTAATCTTCTCCTTCTCTAACAGAAGATTTGCAGTCTTGTGCAGAATATCTATATTTTCCTTCAGGATGCGCTCTGCCTCGGCATAACAATAATCTATTATCTTCTTCACCTCGGCATCTATCTGTGCTCCAACCTGCTCACTGTAAGGCTTCTGATGACCTATCTCTCTTCCGATAAATACTTCCTCGCCTTCGCCTGACTCATAATTGATAAACCCAAGTTCACTTGAGAATCCATACTTGAGCACCATGCTTCTTGCAACTTTTGAAGCCTGCTTTATATCAGCGGAAGCACCTGTCGTAACATCATCAAATATAAGTGACTCGGCTATACGTCCGCCCATGGAAACCTGAATATTCTGGAGCATACGGTTTCTGGTCCAGAACATATCATCATTGTCCGGAAGCGGCATGGTATATCCACCGGCACCTGAACCATTTGGAATGATTGAAATGGTATATACATCCTCCATTTCATTTAGAAAATGGAACAGTATGGCATGACCTGATTCGTGGTAAGCTGTGATCTTCTTCTCTTTTTCGGAAACGATACGTGATCTTTTCTCAGTTCCGATACCAAGCTTTACAAATGCGTCATCCACGTGCTTCTTGGTTATATATGCGCTATTCTCCTTTGCAGCTTTGATAGCAGCTTCATTTAGAAGATTCTCCAGATCAGCACCGGAGAAACCGGCCGTAGTTCTTGCAACCTCATGGAGGTTGACATCGTCACCAACCGGCTTGTTCTTGATATGAACCTTAAGGATCTCCTCACGGCCTTTAACGTCAGGTCGTCCAACCATTACCCGTCTATCAAATCGTCCCGGACGAAGGATAGCCGGATCAAGGATATCAGAACGGTTTGTTGCCGCCATAACTATGATACCCTCATTTTCTTCAAATCCATCCATTTCAACCAGAAGCTGGTTAAGTGTCTGCTCTCTCTCGTCATGACCACCGCCAAGACCGGAGCCTCTGCGTCTCGCTACCGCATCTATCTCATCTATAAATACTATACATGGACTGTTTTTCTTTGCGTCCTCAAAAAGGTCTCTTACTCTCGATGCACCGACACCAACGAACATCTCTACAAAGTCCGAACCGGATATGGAGAAAAATGGTACTCCCGCCTCTCCGGATACAGCCTTGGCAAGAAGAGTTTTACCGGTTCCCGGAGGTCCCTCCAGTATGATACCCTTAGGAATACGGGCGCCAATCGAGGTATATTTTCCGGGATCCTTCAAGAAGTCAACTACCTCTTCAAGTTCCTCTTTTTCCTCAGCAAGACCTGCCACATCTCCAAAGGTTATGCCTGTTTCCATATCCTTCTTGGCTCTGCTCTTGCCAAAGTTTGCAAGCCCGGAATTTCCGCCCATTCCACCGCTTGCCACATTCATTGCTCCCATCTGAGCCGTTACGATCATAAATATAATGACCGCAGCAACCGCCATGATAATATATGGAGCAAGTCTCATCAGTACACCGGGTCTGGTTACATCGTGAAGTTTGAATTCCACATCACTACCATCCAGTATTTTCATGGTGTCATTAACATTGGGTGTATAGTAAACTATGGTTCCATCTGTAAGCTTTACCTCTACCTGACCTGTAGGAACCTCACTGTTCTGATAGACATCCACCGCTTCTACAAGTCCCTCCCTGATATCCTTTTGCAGCTTTGCATCTGTATAATTGTTATTCGTGTCCACGGGCTTTCTAAGCAGTACCCAGGCACCAAACATTATGATCAGGCATGCAATCAGGTAAATGAATACCAAATTACTAAAATCACGTCTTTTTTTTGTTTCCAAATGTTTATCCTTCCTTTATTAAGATTACAACCTATCTGCTTTATAGGTGATACTCATTATCCGCTTTGTGGCATCTGTTATCTTGTAGCGCTCACTGAGTCTGAGGCCAACCACCCATACGATCTCATTTCCATCAGCTACAACTATCATATCGGGGCGTCTGTCCCTCTCCACCTTATTATCCGTAAAGAATCTGGAGAGCTTCTTCCGTCCGCCATCACTTCTGGTCACTATATAATCCCCATCCTCCGGATGCCTAAATGACAGTGTACCACATATTTTATCACAATCAATCATTTTCGTATATTCATCCCGGGATATCTCATTTATCTCCTCCCTGGATAATATATTTATGGAAAATGCACTCTGAAGACTTTCCGCCTGTCCTTCCTGAGTGCTCCGGGCTTCAGTATATACCTTTATTTTGTTATAAACCTTTTCAGCTACCATGCCATAAGGAAGACTGATTCTCTTGCCGGTTTCCATATCAGCAAGCTCGATAACCGACCTGATATGATTCCGGGTTATATCCTTCCTTCTTCCACAGACCATTTCAAGAAAGCGGAGAACTATCTCGCCCTTTTCCAGATTATTTCTATTACTATTTGAATTAATCAGGGAAATGTCTATGGAAACACTATCCACTAAATGTTTATGTCCGGGACAAACCCGTTCGTCAGTCTTACTATCCTCTGTCAGATCATTTCCTGAATAGTCCTTATCTATCTGATACATTTTCCTGATAGCATCATTTGTCCGGCTATACTCATTTTTTTCAAACAAAGTAATGTCTCTTACCTGTTGCTCTGTATATATTCTCAGTTCTTCAGCATCCCTGGCAATATCCACTATATGCTGAACAGCGCCTTCATTTATTCTTACAAGCTCCGGTATAACTATGTGTCTAAGCTTGTTTCTCGTATAATCAGTCTGGAGATTGGTCGAATCAGTAACATAGTCCTGACCAAGCTCTCTTAGAAATTCTTCTATTCGGGCTCTTGATTCCATCAGAAGCGGTCTGATGATCCGGTCTCTGACAGGTCTGATTCCTGCAAGTCCAAGAAGTGAACTACCGCGTATCATATTATATATTACTGTTTCCGCCAGATCGTCCCTGTTGTGAGCTACCGCTATAACCGTCCTTCCTGCAGTCTCTGTTCTTCCTACTGTCTCCTGTCTTCCTGATAACTTCTTCATATCTGATATTTTTTCATCTGAATGCTTTTTGTCCAGTTGCTTCTCACCTGATAGTTCTACGTCCGAATATATCCTATCAGTCAGTTCTTCACCCAGATTCTCCGCCTCCCTGTTAAAGCAATCATATCGGAACCGCCTGCCGGCTTCCTCTTCTGTGAGATGCAACCTTTCGGCCATTTCAGGAATATTTGCCGTATAGACCTTACACTCAACTCCCAGACTACGGGAAAGCTCCTCAACAAACTGCTGGTCTCTCTTCGCCTCTTCTCCGCGTATTCCATGATTAACATGAACAACTCTTACATCAGAGGGGTTCTTCAGCATAAGTATCACTCTTAAAAGAGCAACTGAATCAGCTCCTCCTGACACGCCTATTACCACTTTATCTTCAGGGCGGAGCATATCATACTCTTCAATATACGATTTTACTGATTCCAGAAAATCTGCTTTCATGTTGTCTCCCAGTTTATTTTCAAAAATAAATAGCAGCCGACAGACCCCTCCGTCAACTGCTACCTAATCATCTTTTTCTTTTGGCTTTATAAGTATCTCATCACTGTTAACCAGTCCCAGTTTATTCTTGGCCTCATCCTCGATATACTTTTTAGTCTTCATATATTTCTCACGTTCATCGAGCTGAGCTGATTTATTGTTTGCCTCTTCCAACTGTGTTTCCAGTTGCGTCTGAACAATAGCAAGTTCCTTATCCCTCTGATGCAATCTTGCAGTACGATATCCACATACAAGGATTACAATAAGTGCAACCATAAATGCGAAGGCAAGACCAACACGAGACTGTCTATTCGATTTTCTAACATTCCTTCTTGCCATGTCAGCTTCTTCTCCCCTGATAATAACGAAAATACTTATTTAGTATAAAATATGTTTACATAATATGCAAGTAAAATCTCATATCAATTCATACATTTCAGCCGCTTCATCCTTTTTCACAGTCTCTGCGACCTTAAGAACTCTGACTCTTACAGTTTTATTACCAAAAACTATCTCCAGCTCATCCCCGACCTTTACGTCATAGGATGCTCTTGCCGGCTTTCCACCAACCAGAACTCTGCCTGCATCACAAGCCTCATTTGCTACAGTTCTTCTCTTTATAAGTCTTGATACCTTTAAATATTTATCTAATCTCATTTTTCTCTCTCCTACTACAAAATGTGACAAAGTGCCTGTCCCCCTGTCACATTTTGTGACATGGTGCCTGTCCCCTTGTCACATAAAATGAAACCTGCCGCGACATATGACGCGGCAGGTAACTATATCATATCTGAATATTCAAATTAGTTAAGAGCATCCTTGAATGCCTTACCAGCCTTGAACTTAGGAGCCTTAGAAGCCTTGATCTTAAGTGTCTCGCCTGTTCTTGGGTTGTGACCTGTTCTAGCTGCTGTCTCCTTAACTTCAAATGTACCGAAGCCTACAAGCTGTACCTTATCACCAGCCTTAAGTGCTCCCTCTACAGCATCGATAAATGCCTTAAGTGCCTTCTCTGAATCAGCCTTTGTAAGACCTGCGTTCTCAGCGATTGCTGCAACAAGTTCTGTTTTGTTCATCGTTAGAATTCCTCCTAAATAATACTTAATATATAGTCACTCCAGTTCCCTTCATCCGAACTAAAATGCTCTATCTAATTATACGTTTTATCCCCTAAAAGTCAAGTGGAAACATAAGGAAATGCTTATTTTCCCTTTATTTTTCTATGTTTTTCCAAATAATATCATTATTTATATCAAACTGTTATTTCAATAGCATATTCAGCTTCGAATACCTCACCCACATCAAGAGCGTTATCATATTCTCTATCTTCTATGCTTCCTGAAAAATCCTCCCTGTCTGCTCTGCCATACCAAGGTTCAATACATACAAATGGTGCACCCTTTCCGGCAGGCGACCAGAGACCAAACAGAGGTGCATCAAAGTTTACTGTTACATAAGGCATTCCACTCGGTTCACAGAGGCTTACCTTGCTTGCCTGATGCTTCTCCACTATTAGAGCATCCTTATCGAACATATGCTCATCTATAGCAACCATACCTCCATCATTTTTCAGTACATGTCCCTCTGTCTCCAGAAGCCCATTGCCACTGAGCAGTCCATAGGTTATATCCTTATCTGTGTCAAAGCACAGCTTGTATTCACTCTGTTTGCCCTTTTCTCCCAGCGGACACATAAAAGCAGGATGCCCGCCTATCTGAAAATGAATCTTCTTGTCATCAAGATTTATCACTCTCCACTTAGTCTTAAGCTTATACTTATCAAGTGTATATTCTATTTCAAGAGCAAACTTAAATGGATATCTCTTAAGTGTATCCTCATTATAGTCCAATCTAAACAGTGCCCTCTTGCCATCTGACTGTTTTACAAGCTTAAAATCCATATCTCTCGCAAAGCCATGCTGTCCCATAGGATAGTCTGTTCCATCTACTACAAACTTGGAATCCTTCAGGCTTCCTACTATAGGGAAAAGCACCGGAGCACTCCTCTTCCAGTATCTTTCATCAGCATTCCACAGATACTGCTTTCCATTTTCCTTTGAAAGTATGCTGGCAAGCTCAGCTCCCTGCTGGTTAATAGTAACCTTAACATTCATATTTTCCAGATAAAATTTTTGCATATCCTACTCATTCCTTCCTATCTTAAGATGTCTAAGATGCTATAATGCTATAATACTATACCTCAATTATATTTATTCTCCCTGCTTCATCACTTCTGTATCTCCTCCAAGGACTTCATCACTTCTGTATCTCCTCCAAGGACTTCATCACTTCTGTATCTCCTCCAGGAACCTCACCATTTCTATATCTTCCCAAAGAACCTCTTTACTTCTGTATCTCCTCTAAGAACCTCTTCACTTCAAACCACGCTGCTTTTGATTCTTCCATCAGGGTTCCACTCATCTGAAATACATGGAACATCCCATTATATTTGGTAAATCTCACCTTTACCCCCGCTGCCCTCGCCTTTGCAGCAACCGACTCAGAATCACTCAGAAGCATCTCATCCGTACCAACCTGTATGAGCATAGGCGGAAATCCGGTAAAGTCTCCAAACAGTGGTGAGATACGAGGATCTCTGGGATTTGCATCCCCTATATAAGGATTGTTAAATATCAGCTCGCTCCTGTCATTTCCAAATACAGGATCTATATCGTAATTCTCCTTATAAGACCTTCCGCTGGCTGTCACATCTGTCCAGGGAGACATAGCAACAAGTCCCGCAGGAAGCTTCTGCCATCTGGACTTAAGTGTATGGCACATTCCCATAGCAAGCCCGCCACCGGCTGAATCGCCTGCCACAATTATCTGTTCATTTGTGTAGCCCTGATCAAGTATCCACTCATAAGCTCTGAGAGCATCCTCAATGGCTGCCGGAAACTTATGCTCCGGTGCAACCCTGTAATCTACCGTCAGAACCGTTGCACCGCCACCCACTTCAGAATATAGCCCCGCCATATTCTTATAATGTCTTCTCATGGCACCTACATAACCGCCACCATGCAAATGAAGTATGATCCAGGGACTGGTAGAATCCTTCCAGGTCAGCCGCTCCATCTCGAAGCTGTCAGATTCGTTATCTCCAAGAGTTATCCTCTCTGCCTCCAGATGGTCAGGATAATTGTACTCTATATCCATTTCGCTCCTGCCAAAGGAATTAGTGCTGTATCTCTCAGTCAGTTTTTTATTGCTGTTGAACTCTGCAACAAGCATCTTCACTATTCTACTTTTCCTGCTTAGCTCGTTATCCATAGACCCCTTTCCTAAGTAACCCTTATTTTATTATAATCATGCCTTCCATTTGATTAGTACATCATTATGTAAGAAATCATCTCTGATTACAAAAGCTTCTCTGCATCCTGACACAGAAGCCTCTCTGCATCCTGACACAGAAGCCTCTCTGCCATCCTGAAACAGAAACTTCTCAGCTTCTCTGATATAGAATCCTCTCAGCAATCTGATACAGCAGCTTCTCTGCATCCTGATATTAAAATCCCCTTTATCTGGTCAGATATGAAACCTTCTTTTTATCTCATTTGATATCATATTCTGCCCAAGAAGTATAGTTCCCAGCAGAACCAGACCTGTAACCAGAAATGCTATAAGTGCAAAAAATGAAGTATGCACCAGTTTGGTCATGTGGAGGATTATAAGTATTGCCGAAAGCACAAATACTGTAATCTCCGTCATGATGTAGGTCTGCCAGTCATCGATACCAACTATCATAAGAACCACCATTCCCACATCAACAGCCATAAGTGCTATAGGAATCGCGTATCCAAAGGACCAGCCCTTATAATCCAACAGCACATCCAGTATTATAACAAGCGCTATAGCCAGCAGCAACTGGACCTGTATAATGCGCTGCATGCTTTTTCTCTTTCTCACAGAATACAGAAGCGTAATAATGCCATACAGAAGTCCCGCTCCTACTATCAGTGACCAATATACTCCATTGAAGGTCAGATAGTTTACCAGCAGGACTATTACCTCCGCTACGATAGCAGCAAATATTACTCCTCTTATTATATATTGCATCAATCTGGTGGATATAGTCACATCCGGATATGTAAGTGATCTGGACATCTGATCCACGCCGGAGGTTTCTTCCTCCTCATCCCCGATTGTTTCAAGAACCCCATTGCACAAGGGACACTTGACAGCATCATCTACTATATTAATATTACATCTCACGCAACGTCTTGCCATCTGTTTCTTCTTTCCTGATATTTCCTGATTTTCCTGATTTTTCAGATTTTTCCTGTTTTACCTGATATTCCCCTGATATATTACGATGTTGGTGTCATAATCAGCCTTTGACACTTGAACCGGCATTTAATAATCAACCCCATTTGTTTCCACCGTCACTGCTATTCCATCCTCAGTCAGCTTACGGAAAAATGCTTTCTGGATGCCTGTTTCCTGAATACAGGAGCTGAATGTAAGGCACAGCTCATCCTTATAGGATATAACCGTAATCTTCATATTCTGCCCCTTGGACATAGCCAGTATCGCCTGAAATCTTTCTATATAATCAGAATAAGGCTCCGAGGTTTTCAGTATTCCAAGATTGGTAACTGTAGTTGTATTGGCCTTTGCAGAGGCATTATACACCTGTCTTATGGCAATCTTCTTCAGGAAAAGAGGAACCGCCCTGAGTATATAGTTCATTTCATTGGATACATTATATGAGAACAGCTTCTTCAGATTGTCCTTTGTGATCTGCTCCTCCAGACTCTTCTTCACTATTTCCAGCACCTGTTCAAAGGTATAGGATTCCTCCTGAGGCTTAAATACCGAGGATACCACAACAAAGAAATTCTTGTTGGTATCTGATTCAAAGTAGGGGCGCAGATTTACCGGAACAGCTATTGTTACCGGTTTATCAGAGGTTCCGCCCTTCAGATAATACTTATAGATAGCCCACGTATAAGCCGCTACGATGTACTGATTGATCGTTACTCCATAGCTTTTGGATACCTTCTTAATATCACTTATGGGCATCATTCCATGTATAACTGAGAGCTGGCTTCCGGGAAACTTCTGTCCCTTGATTATAACCGACCTCTGTGTCTGATAAGTCTTCTTCTCTTTATGTCTGTAATTACTGAGGTAGCTGTCTTCATTATCCAGTGACGTCTCTGCAGCAAGGTGATCCTTTACCTTTCCGGTAAGCTCGGTATGCTTCAGCCTTATATACTGATACGTTATCTCCTTCAGAAAGTTCAATGCACCATTTCCATCTGTGAGCGCATGAAAGACCTCCAGATTGATCCTTTTCTTATAATAAGTCACTCTGAACAGATAACGATTATTCTCATATGGATTGATATAGAGACAAGGAAACCTGTTCTCCTCCCTTACTCTGGGAACAGGCCGCTTATTCTCTTCAAAATAATGCCAGAAGATTCCGTTTCTCATAGTACATCTGAATACATCAAAATGCGGAAGCACCTTCTCCAGAGCTATCTGCAGGGCAGCCGGATCTATCTCTTCCTTGAGGACAACCGCAACCCTGTAAACATTACTCATTCCCTCTCTGGCTATAACGGGAAAAAGCTGGGCAGTATTGTCCAGCTTATCCCACTTTATGTTATTATTTCTTTTGCCCGGCTTCAAAGAATCACCACGTCTTTCCTGTAAAATCACTACCACTTCCACCAGAAGCTTCACTGCCGCCTTGTCCACCCTGCATATCCTGCTTCTGGTCAGCTTTATCCTGGGTTTCCTGCCTTTCTTCCATGGCATCCTGCTTCTGCTCGTCCAGCTTTTCTTCCAGTTCCTTCTCGCGCTTGGACTTCTTTTTCTCTTCAGATTCGCCGCCACCACTGTTCTGCTGTTGTTCCTCAGAATCCTCCGGTGGCTGAGGCTCTGCATCCAGCTCCTCCAGCATCTTATCTATATCCTGCTTTAACTGCTCTGCCTCAGGATCATGGCCATCAGTTCCATAAGGATCTGCGCATCCCTTTTCACACAGGATATTTCTTGCTGACTGAAGGGTTCTTACAGCATTTGCCTTCTGCTTCTCAGTATTAAGATTATCAAAATCTATCTTATGCAGCATAGCCAGAGCAAGATTCACCCTGATATCGCACTCTTTCTTCTCAGTTGGATGAGACTCCAGCGCTGCCTTGTAATTATCAATCGCCTTATCATAGTCCTCCAGCTTATAATATGCATTTCCGGCATTATAATAAGGAAGATACCCCTCAGGTATATTTACCAGTTGGAGGAATTCCTGAGAGCCCGGAGAATAATCACCATGATTATATTTGATAAGAAATACACCATTTATAATATATCTCACTCCAAGAAAGAGCGCAATTATAAGAAGCACCACACTGACTATATTGATGATCCGCATAAACCCGATAGGATCTTCAATCTTGAACATAGCCTCTCTGTCAGCCTTTTTTTCATCTCTGATCCTCTGTCTGTCTGCAGCTCTGTCAGCCTTTCTCTCAGCCTTCTTCTGCATACGCTGAGCCTTTTTTTCCTGCTTTTTTTCCTGCTTTGTCTCAGCTTTGCCGCCCTTATCAACTGCATTATTCAGTTTTTCATCTGAATTCTTATCTTTCATTCAAAAACCTTTGCTATATCCTTCCTCTTCTGATAAACAGTACCAGCTCAAGCACCAGAAGTATTACCAGCGGAATGGCATACATATAATATACATCCTCATAGCTCACAGAATCAGATTTCTCTATAGTAAGTGAGCTGCCGCTCTTAATGGAGTCCACCAGATACTTGATATTGCTGGTGCTCTTCATATTAATATAATCGATATCCAGATCCGCTGCCACCTGCTTCAGATTGTCCTCATCTATTTTGGAAATGGCATCCTGATTGGTCTCAGGATCCCTGACATGCGAACCCCAGGAACCTGTTGACATCACTCCACCCTTGGAGGTTCCATATCCTAATACCGCTCCTGCCTCGACATACGGCCCCAGCTCCTTGAAGCTCATAAGCTCCGAGCCATCTGTTATCTCACCATCGCTTATGAAGAATACTATAGTCAGCCTTTCCGGCTTGGTGCTGGAGGACTCCAGCAGCAGCTTCATATCATCATAGGCCTTATTGAGAGAACTGCCCTTTGCATAATATACATCCGGCTGTGATATGGTGGAAAATGCATCCTTTACAGTTTCATGGTCCTGTGTAAATGGCGCCAGTATCTGGGAACGGTTATCAAATCTTATCAGTCCGAAGTTACTTCCCGAAAGCTCATCTATGATATACTCCGTATCCTTCAGAACCCCTTCCATTCTCGGATTCTTTCCATCATAGTCCTCTGCCCACATACTTATAGTCGTATCAACGACAAAGAGAACATCCAGATTCTTCATCTCTACTTCTGCATTATATCTCTTATCCATAGGTCTGAGATTGATCATAAATGCCAGAAACAGTATCAGACCGATCCTGAGACCACCCAGAATCTTCTTCCACAGTGCACTGTCTCTTCTGACCAGACTGATTATATAACAGACCAGGATGATTCCAAGAAGCGGGATGACTATATATAATGGTATAATCGGTTTTGTTATCATATCCTAATCACCAACCCTACTATCAGCATACAGGATAAAGAAATGATCATAACGATCACAGGAATCATCGGCTGATCAACTATCTTCGTAATAGTAACCTCTTCAACCTCCAGTGCTTCCTCACGCTCTATATCCGCTACTATATCATCAACCGAAAGCGACTCACTCTGTTTATAGAACTTGCCGCCGGTTTTGGAAACATTTGCCTTCAGATCCTGCTCATCATCCTCGTAGTCACTGGTATTCATTCCGCTCCAGGACTCCTTATCAGGGAATATACCGAAAACCTTGATGGAATTTTTCTTGCAAAGATCTGTAGCCTCATCAAGCTCTACTAGAGGCTTTCCCAGCGCTTCCTCAGCATTATCCGTAGAAAGAATAATGATACGTGTTCTGTCCTCATCATCCAGTCTCGGAAAGCTGTACATGCAGGACGCAACTCCCTCTCCTATAAGGGAACTTCCCTTCGTGTAATTACTTACCAGAGTTCCGGCATCATAGTAATCAAGCTTCTCCTGCATTTCCTTGAAGTCGTCATATTCGTCATAATCATACTCAAGATAGCCCGTAGAGGAATTGTAATACTTATCCATATATTCCTTCTGAAGAGCAAAGTATTCCTTTATATCCTCCAGTCTGCTGATGATAAAATCATAGTCATCTGTCATAGGTACATATAAAACAGTTGATGTATTGAATATACATACTCCGAATCTGTCACCGTCAAGCCCGGCAACAACATCCTCCAGACTATCAACCAGCTCGGCATTCAGCTCATATATCGAATAGGACACATCCATACACAGAAAGATATCTCTCTTCTTGGTACCATTATTGACGGTTTCCTTTTTTGCCGGTCTCGCCACCAGAAAGAGCCCTGCGACCAGACTGGTTATGATACAGATTTCCAGCAGTATGGATGCTATAAAATGCATCCTGCTGCGTGTCTTATAGATACTTAGCTCCTTGACAAAGCTGGTATTGGCAGCCTTTATACCACCACGATATTTAATTTTTCTTCTTAGTATATGCAGCACCACAAGCAGCACCAGCAGGACAGGTATTCCCACCTTTACCACCATCGGATGAATCAGATGCATATTATTTCCTCCAACCTTCTATAAGACTTCTGGTTTTTGCAAGCGACTGTCTCACATCCGCCCTTGTTACTCTGGCAAACTCAGGTTCATAATACTCCCTTACCAGATTGGTAAGCTGCGGAATATTGACTCTTCTTATCTCTGAAAGTGTATATTTCTGAACCTTTATTCCCGTCACTTCATACACAAACATACGGATAGCCATACTGATCCTCTGATAAGCCTGCCTTATATTGATCTTGCCCTGGGAAAGGTCTGACTCTATATATACAAGCTCACCAATATATTTTTTCTTCTTTCCTTCCAGAGTTGCCTCTGAAATCTTCTTCATCTTCAGTACCTTCTCACGCTTCAGCCTGTCGCCCAGCTTCTTTCTCAGGATGATCTGCGCCGCCACAACTCCCGCTATGAAAAGAACTGCCAGAATAATCCACAGGATCAGATAATTAAATGGATCCTGCAGTTCAACTGATGTTTTCATGCTATAGTCCTCAAATAAGATTTATCCTATACTCTCATTTTTATGCTTTTCAAAAAGCTCTACAACCTTATCAACCACATCTGCCTCTTTACTGATATCCACCGCACTGACCTGATGCTTCTTGAATATCTCTTCAGCCTTACGCTTTCTGTCAGCTCTGTCCTTTAGTTCAGCCTTATGCAGCTTTTTATCATGAAGCATATATTCCTTCGCATAAACCTTCTCTTCCAGGTCAAACAGCCGTTCTCCCGTAAGATAGGCATCCTCTATATTGATAAGCATTACATCATTCATAACAGAAAGCTTCTTCAGAAGATTATCACTCAGCCTGGATACTCCCTCCATATCTGTTATGATAAATATAATCATTTTCCTTCTGATATTCTCTGCAACATATTCCAGTGTTGCATCCAGAGGCTTTGACTCTTCATCTCTAAGGCACTTCTCATATCTGATAAGAAGATTCTCCAGATGATTCTTGCCTGAACGGAAAAATGAGAAATCATACCCCTTGTCAGTGCTGGTGAGAAGCGCATAATCATCGCCATGATCATTTACCAGATAGCTTATAGTTCCCATTACATTTAAAGCTATAGACGACTTGGACTCTCCTGCATCTGTATCTCCCTGGAACTTTGCACCCGAATCACCGATAAACAGGATATTGTGCTTCTTATCTGCTATATATCTCCGGATCAGCACTCTTCCGGTCTTTGATGATGATTTCCAGTCTATGTCACGGACGCTGTCACCATATACATACTCTCTAAGGTCATCAAAATCAAAGCTCCTTCCACGATAAATGGAGCTGAATTCACCGTCCAGTATATTTGAAGTTTTCTTTCTCGTATAAAGCGATATGGACGCCTTGATACGAGCCAGATAATCATAATCCATTATCTTTCTCCAGATTATTAATAATTACGGAGTCTGTACTGCCCCGACGATTCTGTCTATAATAGTTTCTACTGATACATCATCTGCGATTGCAGCATAGTTAAGCTCAATTCTGTGACGAAGCACCTGATTACGAAGAAGCTTAACATCATCCGGAGTTACATAGGTTCTTCCATAGATAAGGGCAACTGCCTTTGCTATCTTCATAAATGCTATAGATGCTCTCGGGCTGGCTCCCATCTTCACATAACGGCTGAGCTCCTGAGGAAGTACCTTGTCTGTATGTCTGGTTGCGTCAACCAGGAAGGAGATATATTTCTTGATAGCAGCATCTACATAAACCTTCTCTGCTATATCCTGCAATCTGTCAACATCCTCTATAGAAAGAACAGCAGGAGTCTTCTTTATGACTCCAGCCTCTATCCTGTTAAGAATCTCAGCCTCTTCCTCCGGAGTAGGATATGTGATCTTCTCCTTGATAAGGAAACGGTCTGTCTGTGCTTCTGACAGAAGATAGGTTCCTTCCTGCTCGATAGGGTTCTGGGTAGCGATTACGATAAATACATCCCCCGGCATCTTATAAGAAGCACCGCCGATAGTTACCTGCCTTTCCTGCATCGCCTCAAGCATGGCACTCTGTGTCTTTGCACTGGAACGGTTTATCTCGTCCAGCAAAACGAAGTTGGCAAATACCGGACCTAGCGTTGTATCGAACTGACCTGTAGCCTGATTATAAACCTGAGTTCCGATAATATCACTCGGAAGGAGGTCAGGAGTACACTGAATTCTGGAAAACTTTCCATTTACTGCATCCGAGATAGTCTTTGCAGCCGTTGTTTTGGCAAGTCCGGGAACTGATTCTATAAGTATATGACCATCAGCTATAATTGATGCCACCAGTGCGAACTTGAGATTCTGCTGTCCTACAACCTTTCCATCATAATAATCAGACAGCTTCTTGATAACCTCCTGAGCATATCCGAATTCTTCCTGTGAGATTGCACTCTGATTTCTGTTATCCTGTAGATTCATCACTTTCTCCTTTTGTTACAAGCTACTTTTTACCCTTTTTATCTTTCTTATCTGTATCTTTCTTATCTGTATCTTTTTTGTCTGTATCTTTTTTGTCTGTTTCTTTTTTGTCTGTTTCTTTCTTATCTGCTGATTTCTTTTCCGGAGCCTTTTTTTCAGCTTTCTCTTTATCATCCACCTTCTGCTCAAAAGCACTGTCCGAAGCCTCGGTTGATTTATTAACAACTGCTTTTCTTGTATCACCAGAAGGCATCTGACTTACATCATCAGTTGCAAAATGTTTACCTAATATCGGATCTACGTACCGGCTCTGATAATAACGGTACAGAGCCTTATACTCTTCACTGTGACTATCCGTGGCATGTCCATGCATTTCATCAAAATCCCTGTCCTTACGAACCTTCTTGATTACATGAAGTGAAACATTTGCCGCATGAGATGCTATCCTCTCAAAGCTGTTTACCAGATCAAAGAGTGATACACCACCCTCGATACTGCATATTCCTTCCTGCAGTCTTTCCACATGATGAGTCTTAATGATTTCCTTCAGCTCATCAATCACCTCGGAAAGAGGCTCAACTCGAACAGCCATAGTGATATCGTCATTCTTAAATGCTGTAAATGTGGTATCCATGGTATAGTTAACCGCAACTATGATATCCTCTGTCTCCCTGTGACCGGAGGGTGAAAAATGAATATCCTGCTCATTCTTGGATCTTGCAACATAGGCTATATTCATACAATAATCGCCGATACGTTCCATATCTCCGATAGAGTTAAGCATCTCATAAACTGTAAGCTTATCATCAGCAGACAGTCTCTTACGGTCTATCCTTATAATATATGCCGAAAGCACTGATTCACATTTATCGATAAAGCTCTCATTTTCCTCCATAACAGGGAACTTGCTCTCATCATATTCATATATCATGCCCGTCGCCAGCCTGTAGTTCTCCAGTATAGCATCGCACATCTTATTCATAAGCGCCTTGCACTGTTCAAGAGCTATGGTTGGTGTATTCAGAAGCAGATCATTAAGTGCAGCCAGCTCCTTATCTCCTTCGCTTTCCTCACTTTGTCCTATTAATCTCTCTGTCATCTCAGAAACCTGCTTTGAGAACGGCAGAAGTATAAGACTTGTCAGAAAGTTATACAGGAAATGAAGTGTGGCTATATCACCCCTGTTAACAAAATCCGACCTGAAGGACATCCCCAGAATACTATTGGATATATATATCAGGCCTCCGAATACTATAGCACCGAATACATTAAAGAATATATAGCCTATAACCAGACGCTTTGCCTTTTTATTTGCTCCGATACTTCCTAAGATTGTGGTGGAGCATTTGCCCAGATTCTCTCCTATTATTATGGGTATCGCTACGGCATATGATATAGCTCCTGTTGCTGAAAGCGCCTGAAGAACACCTACGGAAGCATTTGAACTCTGAAGTATGACTGTTATAACTATACCGATGAGTATTCCCAGCAGAGGATTCTCAAGGGAAGTGAACATCGACTGGAATCCGGCACTTTCCTTAAGTGGCTCAAATGCTTTCTCCATCAGTGTCATACCATAGAAAAGCATTCCAAGTCCAACAAGCACTCCGGCTATATTTTTAGCCTTTTTGTTACTGGTAAAAAGAATGATAAATGCACCTACTCCTACCAGCATCGGAGCAAAAAATGCCGGCTTTACAAGCTGCAGCAGTATATTATCATCTCCCAGATCACCAAGCCTGAATATCTGAGAGGTAACTGTACTACCAACATTAGAGCCAAAGACAACCGGCATAGCCTGAGCCACCTTCATGATACCGGCGTTAACAAAGCCGACCAGCATTATGGTGGTTGCGGCGGAACTCTGCATGATACCTGTTACGCCCACTCCAAAGGCCCATCCCTTTATAGCTCCTACTCCCTTTTTCTTACTGGTTGTAAGAGTCTCAAGTATTCTCTCCAGACCAGAACCGGTCAGCTTGTCCAGAGATGAACTCATCTGACTCATTCCGAACAGAAACAGTCCTATCCCTCCAAGTAATTGAAGTATGTCCAGTATCCCCATATAAACTCCTTTATATTCGGTATCTATGTAAAATCAAATAATGTCATATGATACTTTTGACACGCAGATCATTAAATGAATTAACTAACGATTCATTCTTTCCCAAATTCCTACTATAACATATATTTCAAATATACTAAAGGGTTTTTAATGAATAACTTTGCTGCTGCCGGCTTTAAATAAAGCTGATTCCGGACTGATCACCCTTTACCCAAGGATATCCTTCACGATTTCAGCCGCCATCAAAAGACCTGCCGCTGCCGGTACAAAGGGTGTACTTCCGGGTGTACGTCCATCCCCCAGCACATTATCTTCACCCTTTTTCCTTTTTATCGGCGGTTCATCCGAATATACCACCTTAAGACTGTCTATTCCTCTGTCTCTAAGTTCCTTTCTCATAACCTTTGCAAGAGGGCATACAGATGTTATATATATATCAGCAATTCTAAGTCTCCCCGGATCCATCTTATTGCCGGCTCCCATGGCACTGATAACCGGCACCCCCAGAGACTTAGCCCTGGTGATTATTTCGAGCTTTGCAGTAACTGTATCAACTGCATCCACTATATAATCATAGCTGCTAAAATCAAACTGTTCAGCGTTCTCAGGCAGATAAAAGGTTTCATAGGCTTCCACCTTAATATCGGGATTTATACTAAGAAGCCTCTCCTTCATCACTTCCACCTTGGGACGCTCCAGAGTATCATGGGTTGCAATAATCTGTCTATTGATATTGCTTATATCTACCGTATCCTTATCAACTATATCGATACATCCTACACCAGCTCTTCCAAGCGCTTCAACCACATACCCGCCGACTCCGCCAACCCCGAATACCAGAACCTTTGCTTCTGCCAGCTTCTCTATACCAGCCCAGCCTATAAGGGCTGCCGTTCTTGTATATTGTTCTCTATTCATAATCATTTCCCGTTCCTTGTTTCTACAATAAATATCCCACTTTGTCAGTTCAGGTCATGCGGATATAACCCGGATAACCTTCCCTATTTTATCAATATATCAATTATTAAACAATCCTCCTAATATAATTTACGCATCAACTATTCCAGATATATTTCCTTATTAATCCTCCCGTGAAAATATGCGTTATGCCCCTGATATTTTACATAACACTCATAATATTTTCGCATAACACTCCTGCTATCTGCACCACTGAAATATGTTCAAAAATATATAGTTAGTTTTTTATAACGATTAATGCAAGAGTCTAACCCAAATATTTCTTGTATATATATCAGATATTTGATACAATTCACTATGTATGCAATCTGCATACAAACTGACCGTCAGGTTAACAAAGTTGCTTTAGTTTCGGCAGTTTATGTATATTCAGGCTTCTAAGTAACAGTGGCGGTACAAACTACATAATGAATTAGTATGATATGGGCTGGATCATCTTGATTAGTCTAGTCGGTTTAAAAGGGAAAGGAAGGTTTTGTATGGTACAATTAGCTCTTAATTTAATTCCGGTATTTTTATACAGTGACGTTCAGGCACCTGAACTCACCTCACAAATGATTGTTACATCAATCATTGAGTTTCTTATTGCTTATGTTATCTCAGCAATTCCACTTATGAAGATATTCCAGAAGGCTGGTATTGAAAGCTGGTATGCATGGGTTCCAATTCTCAACACATATATGCTTACCAAGATTGCCTGCGGTAATGGCTGGTTCTTCTTACTTGCACTTATTCCATGTGTAGGTTCACTTATATTCCTTATCTTCTTAGCTATTAAGCTTTCAAAGGCTTTCGGCTATGGCGGTGGAATGATAGCACTTCTTATACTGCTTACAATCATTGGTTATTATGTAATCGGTTTTGGTTCTTCACAGTATCAGGGACCACAGTAATAATCAGTTTTCGCATTTCATTATGTAGATATCAAAGTCTCAGGATCTTTCCTGGGACTTTTTGTTTTATCATCAATTCCGTAATTGAAGTATATGATGTCATAATGTAAAATAATAAGTGTTCCGGTAGTATTAGTGGCAGCTTACCAAGGAATCACGGTAGTATTAGTGGCAGCCTCCCTACCAAAGCTGCCAGATGTGTTTTATCAAGAGGAGTTTATTATGTTATATCGTAAAGACAAATATGGAAATGATATATCCATGCTGGGCTATGGCTGCATGCGATTCACCAAAAAGGGAGGAAGCATCGATCTGGACAAGGCTGAGAAGGAAGTCCTGAAGGCTTACGAAATGGGTGTCAACTACTATGATACCGCATATCTTTATCCCGGAAATGAGGTTGCTCTCGGAAAGATTCTTGCCAGAAACAATCTTCGCGAAAAGATAAAAATCGCAACCAAGCTTCCACAGTATAATGTGAAAAATGCGCCTGCCATTGATAAGTATTTCGATGAGGAGCTTTCCCGTCTTCAGACAGATTATATCGACTATTACCTGATGCACATGATGACAGACTTCAGCAACTGGAACAATCTGGTAAATCTTGGTATCAAAGACTGGATAGATAAGAAAAAGAAAAGCGGTGCCATAAGAAATATCGGTTTCTCCTTCCACGGAAATACCGATATGTTCATTAAAATACTAAATGCCTACGACTGGGATTTCTGTCAGATACAGTACAATTATCTGGATGAGGTCTCCCAGGCAGGTGTCAAAGGTCTTAAGGCCGCTGCAGAGAAGGGAATCCCTGTAATAATCATGGAACCGCTTCGTGGTGGCAAGCTTGTAAATATGCTTCCTGCCAGCGCTAAGAAAGCCATGAAGGAAAGCGGACGTAACTGGTCTCCTGCAGAATGGGGACTCAGATGGCTGTGGAACCAGCCCGAAGTAACCTGTGTTTTATCCGGAATGAACTCACTTGAGATGGTCGAAGAGAACTGCCGTATAGCGAGCGAAGCCGAGGCAGGACATTTTACCGAGGCCGACTTCCAGACCATAGACAGGGTACGGGATGCCATAAATGAAACCATCAAGGTTGGATGTACCGGCTGCCGTTACTGTATGCCTTGTCCGAAGGGAGTTGATATTCCGGGTATATTCCGCTCCTACAACACCATGTATTCTGAAACGAAGCACAGCGGACGTTTTGAATATGCCCAGACAGTAGCACTAACCAAGGAACCTACCTTTGCAACCCAGTGTGTCAAATGCGGCAAATGCGAACAACACTGCCCTCAGAGTATTCCTATCAGGGAGAAGCTGGTAGAGGCAGATAAGCACCTCAGACCTCTTCCCTACAAGGTAGGAATCAATATCGCCAGAAAGATTCTGGTCAAAGGATAATCCGCATAATAAAAACCGGTTCTTAAAGGTTTACTCTTCAAGCCGTAAACCTTCAGAACCGGTTTTATTTATTTAATTATATATACAGCCTTATCAGCATACCACCTGTTTCCATTTGTGGTATCGCCTGCCTCCAACGTCTCTCCATTTCCGATATATAATGCTGTATGGCCTATTCCTGTTCCTGCGTCATTCGCTATATCGCCTGAGTAGTAGAACAGAAGGTCACCCGGCTGAACCTCTGATATCCAGACCTCCTGAGAGGAATAGGTTGAATACTGAAGTCCTGCATTATGAGGAAGACTGTAGCCTGCATAAGCCCATGACAGCATGGTAAAGCCTGAGCAGTCTGTTCCAGCCATGGTCTGTCCACCGTAAACATATGGGAAGCCAAGCGATCTGCCCGCATACTGGATAACGCTGTCCTTTGTAGCCGAAGGTGCTCCACCCATCGGAGGAACTGTTGTAAGATATCCATCCCAGCCTACAGCATATCCGGCTGAATCAAAGCTGACGTAGGTCTGATCTATAATAAGGGTAGTATCCTTGGCATATGCACCTGTATTATCATAAAGTGAATATCCTGTGCCATCCCACCACCAGTAACCTGTTCTGCCTGTCCAGGCACCGGAGTGATCTACCCAGTAACCATCTATCCACTGACCGGTCTCTTCACCATTAATAGTTGCTCCGGATGCAAGCAGTCCACTGTAGTTGAAGTAATAATAGGTTCCACCGATATTCTTCCAGGTGGATCTTACCATATAGCCCCACTCATCAAAGTAGTACCAGCATCCATCAATTTTCTGCCACTGGCTATATGGATACCAGCCATAATTATCTGTTATATACCAGCCCCAGCTATCCTGACTCCAGGACATGGAATAGCTTGCATCCCATACTCCATCAGCTCCCAGCCAGCAGCCATCATACCAGCAGTTGGTTTCCACACCGTAATTATCTATATCTGCTCCAAGATAGTACCATTTGCCTTCACTCTGCTGCCAGCCCGACTGCATCACGCCCTCAGCATTAAAGAGGCACCTTTTTCCGTTTATCTCAACCCAGCCTACAGCAAGTCTCAGATCATCATAGATATAATATATATCACCATAATATCTTGAATAACCGGTTTGATAGAAGCCTGTAGGTACTGCCTCGACCTTTCCAGCCTTCAGATTCTCAAGGCTCACATAATCACCAAGATAATAAAGCACTCCGCTTATTTTGGTAACTCCCGTTTTAAGAATACCATTTTCATCAAAATACAGTTTTCTGCCCTTATAATCCATCCAGCCGGTCTGCAGGCTTTGATCATCATTTACATACGATATGCCATTTCCTGAAATGTTATCTAATTCCACAAAGCCCTTCTCAACAGGGGTTGCCACGCCTGACTTTGCACTATCATAATCAAAGTATCCAAGATAATAAATCTTACCATCCTTCTTCAGAAGTCCGGACTGAACTATACCATTTTCATTAAAATAATATCTGACTCCATTAATGGTCTTCCAGCCCGTGGCTACGGTCAGATCATCATTTACATAGTAATAGCCACTGCTATATGCGCCATTTTCGTTATAGCTGTAAATATATACAAAGCCGGTTTCTATAGTGCCAGCTCCTTCACCATAGTAAATGTCCATATAGCTGAAGTCTCCCAGATAGTAGAGCTTTCCATCTATCTTCCGGAATCCTGTAAGAACTATTCCATCTTTATCAAAATAAAACTTTCTGCCATCTATAGTCTGCCAGCCGGTAACCTTCTCCCCATCCTGATAATAACTGTAATTCCCGGCATCATCTGACTGCCAGCCGTCCGTTATCTCATCTTCATAATCATACCCATAATTATAATCATAGCCATACTCTGCCAATGAACCCGCTGCAAATACCACTCCCAGCTTATCCTGTGACTTTGATGCGGCTGCAAGTATTGCTCCTGCACAAAAAACCGAAGCAGCAAAAGTTATGTACTTCCTGTTCATAAACCTCATATTCCCTCCCAATAATTGTTACTATTCAGGCGCCACCTAGTAGCATTGAATGTATCAAAACACCATCCTTGTAATAATACACCTTTTTTACCATTATGGTCAACCTTTCCTTATAAAGGCAAGGCTGCAGCAAAGACAGAAAAAAGGTGAAAAGCCATTTGACTCTCCACCCTCTGTATATATATGTTTTTTTGTGAAATAAGTTTGCTTAATTATTATATCGTAATCATTCTTCTTAATTATTATAGCCGGATATTCTAGTAGAAGATATGATCACCTATCTGTACATAGTATCCAAGTGTTGATGTATCTATATTCCAGGTAGGTCTGAAGTACATAAGTCCCGGAACATTATTTGCACCATTCAGTGCATCCTGAGCAGCCTGAAGTGATGTAGCACTACCACCTGTTGAAAGAGCTGTGCTAAATGAACCTGAATAGATTCCTGTAAACTGGCTTGGTGCATAGATAACATCTGAAAGTGAGCTTCCCCAGTATCCATTATAAAGTCTGTTCATAACTACACTTGCAACTGCAAGCTGTCCTTCATATGACTGATTTCCTGCCTCTGCATAAACGATTGCAGCCAGAAGATAAAGATCACTTGAGTTAGTAGCAGGTGCCTCTGTAGGAGCTTCTGTCGGTGCCTCTGTTGGCGCTTCTGTAGGAGCCTCAGTTGTAGGAGCCTCTGTCGGTGCCTCTGTTGTAGGAGCCTCTGTCGGCGCCTCTGTTACAGGAGCCTCTGTTGGTGCTTCAGTTGTAGTTGCTTCTGTAGCAGCAACCGTAGTAGCTTCTGTAGTTACCTCTACAGCTCTGGTATCATTATTCTGCTCAGTCTTTGTATTATTAGCAGTCTCAGTCTTCTTTTCTTCTGAAACTGTCTTATCTTCCTCGTCTTCTATCTCGATAACATTTTTCTCTTCTTCACGTTCTGCGTCAGCTACAACGACCGGTTCAACATAGAGAAGCTCTCTAAGTGTCTTGCCCTCTTCATCAGCCTGAACAGCATACTTTGTAGCCTCTTCATCGGTTGCGATGAACTCTGTCTTAAGATATCCCTCTGAATCGTCCGCAGAAACGATAGTCCATTCACCATCTGTTCCAACAACAGTTCCGGTATCACCGGTATTTAATACCTTAAGTATATTTCCATCTGTTGATGCTTCTGCCCTGAGATTAAGTCCGTCAGTTAAAACGATGTACTTTCCTGTCATATCAATCTCAGTCTGAGCCATATTGCTTGTATCATTTGCAGCAGTAAGAACTGTCTCATCATCAAATAATGAATAGAGCTGATCAACTGACTCTGCCTCGATCATAGATGCCTCAGAGATATTGATCACCATATTGTTCTCAGCCTGCTCAGCAACTATAGCTGCTACAGTCTTTTCTTCAGTCTTTTTATCATCTATTATATTTGCAGCAAGTACCGAACCTCCGGCTATAGCAAAGGTTGTCATAAATACAAGTGCATTTCTTACCATAAACTTACCTGAAAGAATATACTTTCTAGTATAAAGCTTTGCATCTTCAAGTTTAAGCTGTGTCTTACGCCTCATAATTAACCTCGAAAATATCATAATCTTGATATATTTTACAGATACTTATTACAAAAATGTTGCATTATGTAAGCAAATGTTACAAATTAACTACATTATGTAAACAAATGTTACAAAAAGTCCATAAAATGTTACAGATTTGTTACAAATGTATACTAACACTATGTAACAAATCTGTCAAGGATTTTTCTCTATATTCTCGAAGTACAGGTCTATGCCCTTTGCTATTCCTATTGCAAGCTTCTTTCTGTATTCCTCAGAAGCCAGCGCCTCATCATCTGATTCATTAGATAAGAAGCCCATGCTGATTACTGTTGCGGGCATATCGCAATAGTTCAGCGACGTAAGATTATCTGTTTCATATATACCCATTCTGGAAGCTCCTGTATCCTCACAGGTTGTTTTCAGAATGTCATAGCACAGTTCGTAATTATTCTGGTACAGCATTCCCGTATGCGAATTGGCCGATGTTGCAATAAAGCCAAGTATTCCGGAGGCAGACGGATCATTTGCCTGAGGCGCCTCCAGCTTAATAAATACATCCGCCGAAGCCGCATTTGCCATTTCAGCACGCTTTGCATTGCTTATATCTACACTGCTGGAGGTTCGGGACAGATATACTGTATAGCCCCTCTTAACCAGCTCTGCATTCAGATAATTGGCAACCGCGAGTGTTACTTCATATTCAAAGTTTCCGGTACTTACTCCGATTGCTCCAGTCGTCATCTTCGGCTTCATTCCTGCCTTCTCGGCAGCCGTGGTAGCCGTAGCATACTGACCATTACTCATAAACTCAGGAGTCTCTATATCAGGACTGACAGGCTCAGTTTCCCGATTCTCGGTAATCTGTCTGGCAGGATCGATGTATATAACCCTGTTTACCTGCTTGGTATCTGTTTCCGTAGCCCACTTGATATCCGTTTCTTCCACATACTGGGAACGTACATAAAGCGGTGTTCCGTTTATGAGAACTCTTGTCCACTGATCTCCGACACCGGTACGCTTTAGTTCAACACCCTTATCCAGCGTCACATACACCTCTGAATTCTCGGCAGGCTCCCGACGCACAGTAACATTATCCTGTACTGTAACGATATAGTCTCTTATGGTTCTGAATCCGTCATCATCCAAAAGGCTCTCATCCTCTTCCTCTGTAGTTGACTGAGTGGTAGCAGTCTCCTGTTTCGCTCCGCAGCCGGTAAGAAGAAGCATCAGAATCAGCATAGCAGAGATAATTCTATGGCACGCTCCGATCTTTAGGATGGCATAGTGTCTTTGCCCTTTATTCAGTTGTTGTTTTCTGAATAATTTCAATTTTTTATATTCCTGTTTTATATATTATAGTTATTCCTTTGATTAATACTTAAGAAAATGACCTGATAGCTCCAAATAGTCCCAGGCTTCCCAGCCCCATTATTATTCCGGCAAGAACAACTCCTGCCATTATAGCTATAACACATTTCTTAAAATCCAGATCCAGTATGCTGGCAGCAAGAGTTCCTGTCCAGGCTCCCGTACCGGGAAGCGGAATACCTACAAAAAGGAAAAGTGCCAGATATGTACTTCTTCCGGCTTTTTCTGTAAGCTTACGTCCGCCCTTTTCTCCTTTTTCAAGGCAGAAACGAAAGAAACGTCCTATCCAGCCCAGTCCCTTCGGCCAGTTTACCTTTGCTCCCCATTCCAGTACCTTTCTGGCAAAGAAAAATATCAGAGGAACCGGCAGCATATTACCCAAAATGCATATCACATAGGAAAGAGGCATATTCAGACCAAATCCAACCGCATAGGGAATAGCTCCTCTAAGCTCAACGAGCGGGACCATTGATATAAGAAAAATAATCAGATAATGCATAGCATCTACCTTTCAAATTTATTTGTACTAGGCTGCATAATACCACAATACAATCTACTGTTGCAACCTCTTCCTCATCATACTCTCACCTCAGTCTAAAACTGACTCTCCAGCAGCATCGACAGCCGCTCTATGAATGTATCTCCATAATAATTCTCATACATTTCACGTCTCATTTCAGCCGGCTTGTTAGTAATGATAGAGTCCACGTCCAGCAGCATCATCTTTTCAAGAATAGCCTTACTATCCACCGTCCAGGCATAGACCTCCTTGCCCTGGGCATGAGCATTTCGCACTATATCATTATTTATATATCTGTATTTGATGCTAAATGCATCCGCATTCGTCAGATTACTGATATCACCAACCGCAACCGACATAACATATACCGTCTGTACTCTGTCATCCAGTTCCTTAACCTTACTGATAGCCTTATAATTCATGGACGTAACAACACAGCTATCGTACAGGTCATACTCCTCGACAAGCGCCACGACAGACTCTATCAGATGCTTATCCGTCTTGGCAGGCTTAAGCTCTATATTGAGATCCGCCTTCCCATCTATCAGTTCTATAGCCTCACGAAGAGTGGGAATCTTCTCGTCCTTGTATAGTTCTTTGTTTTTGCCCTTATATTTGGCCCCGGCACTGTATTCCTGAAGCTGTTCATAGGTCAGCTTTCCAACCTTTTTCTTAACTCCGCAGGTTCGATATATGCTTTCATCATGCATGATGACTATCTCGCCATCCTTAGTTTCTCTGACATCCAGCTCAACTACGTCAGCACCTGTCTCCACTGCAATCTGAAATGCCGCAAGCGTATTCTCAGGTGCTTCCATACATGCGCCTCTGTGTGCGGTAATGCTTACCTTATCCAGATACTCTGCATTTACAGAGATCAGACCATATCTTTTAAGCATATAAAAACCGATATTCAGTATAAGTGCTATCGACATCAAAACAGCAATAACCTTTATTTCCCTGCGTCTGCTCCTTTTTACGTCATAGGTATAATCATCGATGTTCTGCTTTCCCGGAGTCTCCGGCACCAGATTATAGTAGCTGTCGCAGATAAATGCATATATAAGTGGCAGCCCAACCAATACATAAAAGATAGACAGCACCAGCTTTATAGCTTCGTAAATCATGGTCATGACTTTGACTGCTTCCCCGGAGCCGAGCACCTTATCAAGTACTACTCCTGAATACAGATAGTTGATAAGCACCGGCACACCTACCATTAGTACTACCCAGCACAGTATGCCGGGGATAACCCTTAACCTATGCTTCTTTAAAACCTCGCCAGTTCTATCAATCGACTTACGAAAGCTGATTCCCTCGACATTGAATATATGCAGTAAAAATGTATATCTCATGGAATATATCATTAGAAGTGCATATATCGAAACTAAGGCAACTGTAATCGGCACATTCCAGGTCAGAAGATCTATCACATATGGAACCTTGATTCCCAGCAGCTCAAAGTTAAAGATAACATTTGTCATCACAGGAAAATAGCACAATACAAATAAGAAGATAGGGAGATTACGAGGCCTGAGAACCCTGACGGCACTCCTTATTCCCACAAGCGCCATCCTGACAGGACCGGTTTTCTGCATGTAATTGGCGCGGTGACAGGAATAGCTGATAGCAGATACATTTATCATAATGTACATGCTCATAAAGAGAAGCATTATAAATATAAATGCATAGGTCGAGGGAGCCTTCAGGAACCTTCTCATGGTTTCCTTGGTCAGATAATTGATACCGGACAGATGCACTGCCATATTTACAAAAGCATAGTAGAGAGGAATAAGCACAGCAAAAGATACTGTCTTGAAGATAACTTCAAACAGTATCACATTTGCCATATTATATCTGAATAATTTTATAGTATCCCGAATACTCTTCATAGTTCAGAGTACTCCTTTACAGAAGTAGCATCGCATCACCGAAGGAGAAGAAGCGGTAACGTTCCTCTACAGCCTCCTTATATGCCTTCATTACAGCTTCGCGGTTATAAAATGCCGATACCAGCATTATAAGCGTTGATTCCGGTAAATGGAAGTTGGTAATCAGCGAATCCACGCATCTGAACTCATAGCCCGGATATATGAATATATCTGTCCAGCCTGATGCCGGACGGATATCACGCATTTCACCCGTTTTATGAATATCCTGAAGATTTCCAACCGTCTCCAGAGTTCTGGTACTGGTGGTTCCAACGGATATAACCCTTCCGCCATTTCTTCTGGTCTCATTTATTATATCAGCCGCCTCCTGGGAAAGCTCATAATATTCACTATGCATATGATGCTCTTCCAGCTTCGTAACCTTGACAGGTCTGAAGGTTCCAAGTCCTACATGAAGAGTAAGACGCGCGATCCTGATACCCTTTTTTTCTATATCTGCCAGCAGCTCCTTTGTAAAATGAAGTCCTGCAGTCGGAGCCGCAGCGCTGCCTGTATGCTCGGCATACACAGTCTGATAGCGGTCCTTGTCCTGTAACTTATGTGTGATATAAGGAGGAAGCGGCATCTCTCCAAGTCTGTCAAGTACCTCTTCCCATATTCCATCATATTCAAATCTGATGATCCGGTTTCCTTCCTCTACAGTATCCAGAACCTCAGCAGTAAGAAGCGGTTCTCCGGTTTCTGCATCCTTACCAAAGCATACCCTTGCGCCGGGCTTCATCTTCTTTCCGGGACGAACCAGGCACTCCCAGATACGGGTATTTTTACCACCGGACTTTTCAGAAACACTACTATTAAAAGTATCATTGAAAGCATCATTGAAAGTATCATCCGCAGAACCCTTCTGTCCGGCAGTCCATGAATCAGCAGCCTTCAGGAGCAGCACCTCTATAGCCGCTCCGGTTTCTTCCTTTTCTCCCAGAAGTCTGGCAGGAATAACCTTGGTGTCATTTACCACCAGACAGTCACCGGGATTCAGGTATTCTATTATATCGTGAAATCTTCTATGTTCTATCTCCCCGGTATCCCGATGTATAACCATGAGTCTGGAGTTATCGCGCTTCTCCAGTGGATCCTGAGCAATCAGTTCCTCAGGAAGATCATAGTAAAAATCCTTAACATCCATTATCGTTCCTCGATTGTATGACCTGAATAGTCATCCTTTATTCTATTAGGCTCTAAGCTCTATTCCCTCTGCCTTTAGAGCATCAAGTATTTTATTTACAGCAGCATTTACCTCATCTCCTGTAAGGTTATGATCCGCTGCTCTGAAGGTAAGTGAATAAGCAACACTCTTCTTTCCAACCAGAACATTTGGTCCTTCATATACATCAAAGAGTTCCAGCTTCTCCAGATACTCGCCTGCATTCTTTCTGATGATCTTCTCGATATCTCCCACATACAGCTTTCTGTCACAGAGCAGAGCAAGGTCTCGATTGGAAGCAGGATACTTGGCAATCTCAGTATATTTAATATCAAAATCTGCCATTTCGACCAGCTTATCCATATTGATGACTGCTACATAGGCATCTGCCTTGATACCATAGTTCTCAGCTACTACCGGATGAACCTGTCCGATATAACCAACCTCTGATGTATGGTTCGTGGCCTTTACTATCTTCGCCTGACGAAGTGTATGGAGGAACGGGTACTCTGTATGGTCATATTCAGCGGTTGAGATAAAATCAACTCCGTTTTCCCCACCTAAACCATTTGAGATATTCAGCTTGTCCAGAAGCTCTTCAACTACGCCCTTCATTACGAAGAAATCACCCTCACCGTACATTCCAATGGCAAGACGCTGAAGCTCATCGAGAGGAAGATCACTCTTCTTGCCCTCTTCTTCAGGCTTAGCCGGCCAGGTTGCATGAGGAATATATACATTTCCAAGCTCATACAGACGGACACTCTTATTGCGTCTGCTGGAGTTGGTACCAAGGGATGTCAGAAGTCCGTTCAGAAGCTGGGTTCTCATCACCTTAAAGTCCTCACCCAGAGGATTAATGATATCAATTGTCTTACGAAGAGTACTGTCCTCCGGAATCAGAAGCTTATCAAATGCCTTTGCACTTTCAAAGCTGTAGGTCATACCCTGTGAGAATCCATTTTCTTCTACTATCGCTCTGGCGATACGGTTTATGGATTCACTGTAGGAGATACCGCCTATTCCTCCATTAGTTGTAGGAACTGTTGACGGGATCAGGTCATATCCGTGAATACGGGCTATTTCCTCAGCCAGATCCGCCATACAGTGAAGATCCTGTCTATAGGTAGGAACTGTAAGTGTATTCTTCTTCTCATCATAGGTAAGTCCAAGACGGCTGAATATATCAAGCTGCTCCTCCCTGTCTATATCAATTCCAAGAAGAGCATTCATTCTGTCCGGCTCAAAGGCAAGTGTCCAGGGTTCTACCGGTGCGGGATATTCATCAACCTCACCCTCCAGAACCTCACCACAGCCAAGCTCCTGTATCAACTGAACCGCACGAGTTATAGCAAGCTCTGCAAGATTCGGATCCAGTCCCTTATTAAACTTTGCTGATGACTCTGTTGATATACCATGACGGCGTTCTGACTTACGTATGTTATTGCCCTCAAAGCATGCCGACTCAAAAAGAATATACGGAAGCTCTTTAGTTTCAAGAGGAATCATGGAGTTCTTACCGCCCTTGATTCCTGCGAGAGCAACCGGCTTAACCGCATCACATATCATAAGTGTATCTGTATCCAGCTTCAGCTCCTCGTCATGGAGGGTTGTGAATTCCTCACCCTCAGCAGCACGTCTTACGACAATCTTTCCTCCTTCAAGAGTTGAAAGGTCAAATGCATGCATCGGCTGTCCCAGCTCTTCCATTACGTAGTTAGTAATATCGACAATGTTATTGATAGCATTTATATTCCTGCTGCGAAGCCTCTTCTGAAGCCAGAGTGGTGAAGGACCTATCTTTACATTTCTTACTACTCTTCCGATATATCTCTTGCAAAGATCAGGAGCCTGTATCTCTACAGCTATCTTATCTGATGATTTCTCGTCATGAACTTCATTTGCCTCGACACTTGCCTTCATTTTCTCCAGATTGAACTTGCCCTCCGGATCAAACGGAACCTTATAGGTTGCCGCAGCCTCTCTTGCCATACCAAGAACTGAAAAGCAGTCCACTCTGTTGGAGGTAATCTCGTACTCAATATTTGCATCATTTAAGCCAAGCTTCGCTGTAGCGTCATCACCGGGCTTCAGATTCATAAGTGCTATCTCATCATCTGTAAAGATATATACTCCGTCTTTATCTCCGGGATAAAGGTCTCCGTTAGCACCTATCTCCTCGATGGCACACATCATACCTGCTGATGGAACGCCTCTCAGCTTGCCCTTCTTGATCTTTCCTTCCTTTGGGGTGAGGTCTTCACCGGTATGAACATTATATACTGCTGTTCCGCCATCAAGAACTGTAGGTGTAAAGTATCTCTTCTCCTGTCCGTCAGCACCCTTCTCGTTATCAGCCTCACCAAATCTGTAAGGACAGAGCTTTATAATATTTGGCGCTCCCGTAACGATCTGTACGATACCGTCCTCATTCTGACCTGCCTCTACAGTATGTCCTACATTTACCTGACATACTACGAGTCTGTCTGCATCAGGATGCTTCGCAACCTCCATAACCTGACCAACTACCACACGGCTGAGTCTGGCACCTGTAGGCTTCTTAAAATATTTGGTAACTCTCTCAACATGTGAACCGGAAAGGGTTATCCTGTCAGCGAATTCATCCACTGCTTTATCAAGTCCCTCATATTCCAGGGTACTGTTTCCATTTTCATCTATATCTACTTCAGGGAATGGCAGCTCCGGAACTATATCCTTCAGCCACATAACTGGTGTATCCATATCTTTCTCCTTATCTTTCTAACTAATAAATTCTCGTGTCTGTTCCTCGATTGCATGACCTGAATAGCTGCTATTTATTTGTTCAGGTCATCCCTTCCTATTTAGAACTGCTCCAGGAAGCGGATATCGTTTTCATAGAGAAGTCTCATATCTGCTATCTCATACTTAAGAAGCGCAACTCTTTCCAGCCCGATACCAAAAGCAAATCCTGTATATACCGGAGCGTCCGGATTACTGCTGTCATTGATACCACACATTTCCAGGACATCAGGATGAACCATACCACATCCAAGTATCTCGATCCATCCGGAGCTCTTGCAGGCTGTACATGCACAGTCAACCTCACGTCTTACCAGCTTGCCGTCCTCCTTTACCTCCTCCAGCTTCTTGACACGTCCTGTACCGTGACACTTGAAGCAGGTTACATCAACCTCTGCTGATGGCTCTGTAAACGGAAAATGATGTGGGCGAAGCTTAGTTTTGGTATCCGGTCCAAAAAACTCCTTTGCAAACTGATCCAGAGTACCCTTCAGATCTGCCATAGTAACATTTTCTCCTATAACAAGTCCCTCAACCTGATGGAAGGATGGGCTGTGTGTTGCATCCACCTCATCTGAACGGAACACACGTCCCGGTGAAATAAGCTTTATAGGAAGGCTTCTCTCCGGGAAGCCCTTGGAGGTCTCCTTCAGGCGTCCGGCTGCCAGCATTACTCTTGCCTGAACGGATGAGGTCTGGGTACGGAGCACGATATCGTCCTCTGTAGTCTCACCCTTGGACTCGTCATGTCTTGCAATGTAGAATGTATCCTGTTCGTCCTTTGCAGGATGATCCTCAGGAATATTCAGAAGCTTGAAATTCATGCGATCATACTCAATCTCCGGGCCTTCTACTACTTCGTAACCCATTCCTATGAATACTCTTTCAAGATCCTCCAGCGCTATCTGGTTAGGATGCTTATGACCTCTTACGGTTCTGTTTCCGGGTCTTGTAACATCCAGCCACTCGCTTTCCATCTTCTTCTCGATAACCTTGGCTTTCAGCTCCTTCTTCTTCTCTGCTATGCTGTTTTCCAGAACATCTCTGACAGCATTTACCATCTGACCAACCTTTGGTCTTTCTTCGGGAGCCACATCCTTCATACCCTTGAGTATCTGTGTAAGCTCTCCCTTCTTTCCAAGCACTGAGACTCTTATCTCGTCCAGTGATTCAGGGGTTACTGTTTCTGCTATCTGCTTCTCAGCCTGCTCCCTGATCTTATCAAGCATTTCCTTCATATCCTGTTCCTCCTGAAACTATTACTTTTTCTAAATCATTTTATGCTGTAGTTATCATAAGTACCACCCGGCACCTCTCTCTTCGTGACACCTGAACCAAAATAAAAACCGGGTAAAGTGTTCTGACACTCTACCCGGGACGATGTAGTATTACCGCGGTACCACCCGACTTCTATATCATTTTCTGATATAACTCTTTTAGACTTAACGCGCCTGACGTCCGAACCTACTACAGAATGATCATAGCCTGTGATTACAGCCTTTCAATGCTGAACCCAGAGGACAGGTCTTATAATCCTGATCTATAATATCCTGATTCAATCCGGCAGCTTCAGTGTGAAGATAACTGTAACATTCTTCTTGACATAGCTTCCAGCCGATGACCACGTCTCTCTGTAAGGGAATATAACAGCTTTATGCACTTTCATAGCCTTTTATATAAAATTTAAACATTAACGATTATAGCATTTAAAAACTTTTAGTCAAGTGATTTTACAGAGTAAATGCTGTTTCTTATAAAGTAAATACTGCTTCTATAATTGATTCTACATAGTAGATACTGCTTCGTTTTACAAAACGGAATATCGGAAGGTATTACTGCTAGCCTTCAAACAAAGCCGTTGCAACTATACCATACATTTCTCTTACTGAATATGTCGGAACCAGCCACCAGCTTGTTTTTGCCGGAACTGCAGAGTATGTAAGCCCCATACTTTCAGCAACCGTACCGGCTCTGAATACGTGAAACTCATTTGTTGCAATCGCTACATTCGTTCCGAGATTCTCATTCTCCAGAATCTCCATTGAATTTTTGATATTCTCTATAGTAGATGTTGATTGATCCTCCATATAGATCCGAGCCCCATCTATACCATTTGCAACAAGCCAGTTATACATGCACTCGGCTTCAGATATCCCTTCATCACTTCCCTGTCCTCCGGAAACTATACATACAGCCTCCTCATGCTCCTCCAGATAGCTCTTCGCAGCAATCAGACGTTCCTCCAGCATACTGCACGGGCTCTCTCCATTTACCTTGCATCCAAGAACTATAAGCGTTTCTGTTCCATCTCCAATCTTAGTGGTCGCTGTAATCATCATAATTGTCGTTACCACTACAGTCGTTACTAACACCGTAGAAAAAACCACAGCAACAAACATCGCAAGTCTGCCATACTTTCTTCTGACAAACTTTCTGATTCCATTATTGATAACATCGAACATTATCGAATAACTGATCATAAGGACTGCAATTATTGTACCTGTAATATTTCCAATATTGATGATTCCGCTGGCAAAGGGATTTGTAAAAAGTCCAAAGAGTATCCCACCAGAAAGTGCAAGAAGTATTCTTACTATATTTTGTCTATTTATATTGGTCTTAAACCAATTTTTTAAAATGTCCTTTTTATTAATGTTTGCGTTCTTATTTGTATTATCTACGTTCTTATTCTCATTCATATGCATAACCCCGTTAATTCTTTCAACCATTTCACCTGTAACAAGTTATTCCTTTGATTGATATATACCCCTGCTTCGCATCTGATATCAATCTCCGGTAACTTATCGTCCAAAAGTAAGGTCTCGCTTCGCTCGACTTTGTTTTCCTTCCGATAAGTTGTATTCTGCAATAAATTAACATCAATTATGCATCGTATTACCTAACATTTAGCATACAAACCATTAACAAATAATTAATATGACACCCAAATCATAAAAAAGACAGGCGGTTCTCACCACCTGTCCCAAATATTTATATGCTTATCTATAGCAGTTCGTATCATAACGCATCCGTAGAGACAATCTGCAGAAATTGCGCTTCATATTACACCGCCACCCAGTTAGTATGGACTGTACATCAGTTCCTCTATATCCTTATGACCATAATCATAAAGCTGCTGCATGATGTAATCCTGAACCTCCTTAGGAGCATTTATCACTATTATCTCCTTGAAGCTGTCAACATAGTGACACCACTTTTCATACGCCTCGGCTTTATCACTCTCTGACGGTTCTTTGACAGCATTTTCCTTATTGAATCCAAGATTCTCCTCAGACTTAAGTATCTCCTTCATTCCAAGAGACTTAAAGGTTATACCGTAAGCTATTCTCTGAAGCTCCTCAGTTCTGACAAATCCACAGTCATACATCTCTGTAACGATCTCAGGAATAACCGCATCAGGGGAGTTAAAGTAATGGCACTTGAAGTACATATCCTCCTTACGGGGAAGTCCCTCGACATCCTGCTTGTTATACCAGAAATACTGGGCAACCTTTATCTCACCGTCTGTAGAGCCAAACTTCTCCTCGAATACCTTATCCTTCTTCTTGATCTTACGCTTCTTCTTTTCAGGCTTAGGATTCTCCTCCAGGAATTCCTTTACTTCAGTAAGCTCTTCCTCTGTAGGTTCCGGAACAACATTCACCGGATTAACAGTTATCTTACCTTCAGAATGCTGGCTTATATTCATTCCCGAGAGATCCGGTCCCTTGATTACAGGAGTCTCCTGTACCGGTGCACCCGTTTCTACTCCGGAACCGGACTGAACCGGAGATACATAAGCAGCATTTTCCGTTCCCGCTGCAGCTACACCCTCAGGTCCAAGTATTGATTCAGGTGTAGGATTAGGAATCACAGGATCTATCTTTTCTTCATAGGCAGGTCTATCTACAAATGCACTGTCAAACGATGCATTATACTCCGGAGCTTCTGCCCTCTGCTTTGCAGTAGTGCTGTAATCCTCTCCGGATTCCATAGCCTCAGCGCGCGCCTTCTTGAGAGCATTTCTGATCTTTGTTGTATCAAGCTCACCGGTTGCTCCATCAGGATCGGCAGCATCACCTTGTTCTGAATAGTCATCATCAGAAGAATCATCATAGTCTTCTTCAGAATAAGCATCCTCTGTATCGGTTGCTTCGCCATCCTTTGCCGCCTCACCATGAACCGCATCAGCTATAGCCTGTGCTCTCTCAGCAGCAGTCTTACGTGCTTCCTTATCGGCAGCCTTTGCAGCCTCGGCAGCTTCACGCTCGATCTTTTCAGCCTCCATCTTAGCCTTAGTGCCTTCAACAGATTCAACGGCCTCTCTGATCATCTTAGAGGTTTCATCCTCTTCCTCTTCTTCATCTTCCTCATCATCATCTAATAGAACAGGCTTTCCTGTCTTCTCTTCATCCTCTTCTATCTCATAATTAGTTCTGAGAATCTTTATAGTCACTATGATAAGTACAAGTAAAAATATAAGCAGAACTGCTGCAAAACCAAGAATCAAAAGAGTAGATGTATCCATTTCCTTCAGGGCATCTATCAGATCTTTCATCTATAGTAATCCTCCGTTATATACAGAAAGTCATCTAAAACCTAACTTAACTAGTAGAGTATAACGCATTAAATGTTATATTTCAAGAAAGCATTTCAATGGCAGCATCTATTCTCTTAAGCGATTCCTCCTTGCCTAAAATGGACATAAGCTCGGTAGCCCCGCCCGGAGTTGCCGCCTTTCCGGACATAGCCGTCCTGAGTGGCCACATCACAAAGCCTGTCTTATACTCCTTCTCAGCGCCAAATGCCTTCAGAAGCTCGAAGAGAGAGTCATTATCAAACTTATCAGCCGCCTCAAGAACAGGTCTGACCTCTTTCAGAAGCTGCAGACTGTTCTCGGGATTCGTCTTCATTTTCTTATGTGTATAAAGCTCTGCAGAATACTCAGGAACTGCCTCAAAGAAATCCACCTGCTCAGCTATATCTGTAAAGACCTCGATACGGCTCTGAACCATAGACGCTATCTTCCTAAGATCAACATTCCTCTTAATAGTTTCCTTAAGAATCGGCTCTGCCTTCTCATAGAAAGCCTCCGGATCCATCTTCTTTATATATTCAGAGTTCATCCACTTAAGCTTGGTCATATCCAGAACAGCAGGTGATTTGGATATCTTATGATAATCAAATTCCTTTACCAGCTCCTCCAGACTGAATATCTCCTCATTTCCCTCCGGACTCCATCCAAGAAGGGAAACAAAATTTACAACAGTTTCTGTAAGGAAGCCCTGTTCCAGAAGATCCTCAAAGGAAGAATGTCCGCTTCTCTTGGAAAGCTTGTTATGATTCTCATCAGTAATGAGCGGACAGTGAATATATACCGGAACCTCCCAGCCAAATGCCTCATACAGTCTGTTGTACTTTGGCGCTGATGAAAGATACTCATTTCCACGAACCACATGAGTTATTCCCATAAGATGATCATCAACTACATTTGCAAAATTATAAGTAGGGAAGCCATCTGACTTAATAAGGATCATATCATCCAGCTCTGCATTTGGAACTGATATGGTTCCATAGAGCTCATCCTCAAACTTGGTCTCTCCCTCCATAGGATTGTTCTGTCTGATAACATAAGGCATTCCGGCATCCAGCTTTGCCTGAACTTCTTCCTTGGAAAGCTTCAGACAATGCTTATCATAACGCATTACCTTCTTAACCTCACCATCTATTTCTATCTCCTGGCTGAGAGTCTTAAGCCTCTCCTCGTCACAGAAGCAGTAGTATGCCTCTCCTTTTTCAACCAGCTTCCTGGCATAGTCCAGATATATTCCCTGAGCCATCCTCTCTGACTGAATATATGGTCCTACACCGCCGTCCTTATCAGGACCCTCATCCCATAAAAGCCCTGTCTCTCTGAGAGTTCTGTAAATGATATCTACAGCTCCCTCCATCTCTCTGTTCTGATCAGTATCCTCTATACGAAGAATAAAATCTCCACCCTCATGCTTTGCGATAAGATACGCATAAAGTGCTGTACGAAGATTTCCTACATGCATTCTTCCTGTAGGACTTGGGGCAAACCTTGTTCTGATTTTTGACATTTTATATTTCCTCCATCTTAAACTTAAAGCAGCTTTTATTGATTAATAAAATCCTCCGGACTTGTATCCAGAAGCTTATCCATTTCCTCTCTGGTATATTCTCCCGTCTCGCTTTCCAGCTCGTCATCATCCCAGACCTCAGCCTTGTCATCCGCATACTTGCTAAGCTCATATTCCTCATCCCTCTTCCTGCAGAAATGAAGATACTCATTAAGCTGAGCGCCCCAGAATACCAGATATATAACAAAATACATCCAGAACATCAGCATAATCACTGTAGTAAGTGAACCATACATGTAGCTTTTGGAAGCATAGACATCTATATATATAGAAAACAGCTTCGTCACCGTAACCCAGCCAAAGGCAGCAAACAGTGCTCCCGGAACCTGATTCTTAAACTTCAGTTTTCTGGTGGGAACGATAGTGTACATCAGCTCAAACATGATAAACAGAAGGATAAATGTAGCAACCCCCTTCAGACTCATTACAAGCCATGCCTCATTTGCATATTCCGGAAATCTCTTAAGGATATACATGGCTATCTGAGTTCCAAACATATTGATAGGAACCAGTGCAAGCAGAAGAACTATAAATACTCCGGTATAGATAGCACTGATACTACGAATGATAAAATAATTTCTGCTCTCTCTGGATCTATATATTTCATTTAACCCATTTCGAATCGCCATAAGTCCTATAGCACCGGACCATATTGCAATGATAACGGATATTATAGTAAGAGAACCGGTCGAATTGTCATACATATCAGAGATAAGCCCGCCAATATATCCTTCAAACTCACTTGGCAGAACATAATATATTATCTCCATGACCTGTTCCTTGCTGAATGGCAGAAATGCAGGCAGGGAAATGATTATATTAATTATCGGAAAAAAAGACAGAAAAATAAAGAATGCCGATTGAGCTGCAAAGGCACCCATATGTTCATCTACTGTTCCATCCAAAAACCGAAGTATATCCTTTACGCGATTCTTCAAACAGTTTCTCCAATCTGTCCCCAAATGGCAGGGCATTCACCCGTACCTATAATGAAAAAAAGCTTAGCGCAAATACGTTAAGCTATCCTGTCACATAATGTCTTATCTTATAATGTCATGTCTCGTCCATTAACTGTTATTAAACATCCAAGATGCCGGCTCCTACTTTTTGACGCCTAACGGACGTCAAGTGGGTGCGTGCACTGTAGTTTCTGAAGTCCACTCAATGGAGGCCGGTCATCTGCTACACGAAGCAATGCTCCCTAGAAATAAATGTAGGTTCAAAATATGTAGGAGTTATCGAGCATCCCAGACATTTAAATCATATCTTTATTAAGATAACTTAATTATAGTCTCTGACTCGCTTTAATGCAAGCATGTTTTTATTAAAAAAGTATTACTGTTTTGGGTCATTTGTTAAGTCATGACCGGGGAACCAGATGTGGTATCGAAGCATATAGCGGAAGTCCGTCCTTATAAACAGGCTGCAGTTCTCCCTGAATAAGCGGCATTATATAATCCACTATTTCAGTAGTGACATCATTTCCGGCTTCGTTTATCCACTCTCTTGGCACACATCTTTCTTTATTTGCAATCGAGTCAAGCTCAACCATGTAAAATGATACGGCATAATTATCATCTGCCTCGCTGTACTCAGAGTCCACTCTCTTGATAGATGCCATAAATCCGGTATAGCCCTCTATCGTCTTTTCCACCGCAAACCAGCCAAGTCCTTCTGCCTCAAGAAGATCAGTTTTGGAGGATATATGACCGGCACATCTCTGAAGTATATTCAGCTCTACAGATCTGCATTTGATTCCCAACCTGTCACGTACCACTGTTTCAAGATATTTTCCGACTCCGGAGAGCTGAGCATGACCAAACTTATCCTCCCTGGCTGTCGAAGCTGTCATATACTGCCCCTGTTTATTCTTCAGACCTTCGGACACCGCTACAACCACATTATTAGTTTTCTCCAGAACCTTCTTTACATCATCTATGAATTCATCCTCAGAATGTGTCACCTCCGGAAGATAGATAAGCTGTGGTGTAGGATTTGTATCATTTCGGGCAAGGGCGGCCGCAGCAGTAAGCCAGCCGGCATTTCTTCCCATTATCTCAACTATAGTAACACAAGGTGCCTCATAAACAGCAGTATCATAGCCTATCTCAAGCATTGTTGAAGCTATGAACTTAGCCGCCGAACCATATCCGGGTGTATGATCAATATTTACCAGATCATTATCAATGGTTTTGGGCACACCGGCAAATCTAACGTCGCTGCCGATGAGCTTTGCGTATTTGCTCAGCTTATCAACAGTATCCATGGAATCATTTCCGCCTATATAGAAAAATGCTCCTATATCATATTTTTTAAATACTTCAAATAACCTTGTAAATGTTTCATTACCCGGAGCCACCTCCGGCAGCTTTACCCTGCAGGATCCCAGATAACTGGCAGGAGTTCTCATAATGAGTTCCTCCTCAGTATCTGTTAACTCCATAAAATCTTCATTTATTACCCCACTAATACCATGAAGAGCACCAAATATTTTATCATAGCTGTCACATTCTCTGGCTGCTCTAACAACTCCTATGAGCGACGCATTGATAGCAGACGTCGGTCCCCCTGACTGAGCCACTATTATATTACTCATTAATCTGTCTCCCGGTATTATATATTATAAGTAGTTATTCCTTCGATTAATACTTAATACATCTCGCTTCGCTCGATGCATTACCCCTGCTTCGCAGGGGCGGATGCTTCGCATCCGGTATTAATCTTCGGTAACTTATCGTCCAAAAGTAAGGTCTCGCTACGCTCGACTTTCCTTTTGTTCCG
>OCVV011323029.1_pt1 | contig 40549 bp, 33 predicted proteins | sample 1539721 | NCBI WGS metagenome assembly OCVV01 (sample SAMN02144230, study PRJEB22623) | gut metagenome | biome: sheep rumen | host: Ovis aries | place: New Zealand | reverse complement strand
AGTCCACCATTAGGATCCCAGGTCATAGGATTCTGGCACTCTTTACAGCAGTGTGAGCATCCAGCAACCCAAAGAACAACTCTAAGACCATCGCCATTATTCATGTCGTCTTTTGTAATATTATGATATCTCATGATAAAGCCCCTCTTACTTTACTATTACATAGATTTTCTTTCAGCAATTTCTGCCATCTTGGCATCATTAAGTCTAGTATCACCATGTACTCTAGAGTAAGAAAGATAACCATTCATTCGATCTATCTTAGTAAGGTTACGGCTACCACAAACTGGACATACATCCATCTCAAGCTCTTCATGACCACAGTCGTCACAATAAGCAAGTGAAAGGTTAACACCTTCATAGAAACCATATTCCATAGCACGTCTGATTAATGTCTTAACAGCTTCTATATTGTAATCGATAGGATATTTTACATATTGAATCTTTCCACCATTGCAAAGTTCCCAGAATCTTCCCTCAAGATCCTGTTTCTGAATAGGTGTTATATCCTCTGTTACATGACAGTGGAATGAATTTGAAACATATTCTCTATCAGATACACCTTCAATTATGCCGTATTTCTTTCTAAACTGCTTAACCTGAAGACCGCAAAGGTTCTCAGCTGGAGTTCCATATATAGCATAAAGATTATGATCTTCTTCCTTGAACTTATTAACCATATCATTGATATGCTGCATAACTTCAAGAGCAAACTTACCATCCTCAACAAGAGATTTACCATTGTAAAGCATCTGAAGTTCATTAAGTGCAGTAATACCAAATGATGCTGTTGCAGCCTTAAGAAGAGGCTTAATCTTATCTGTAAGCTTAAGATTACCGTAAAGGAAACCGCCCTCGCAATATGCAAGCGGATTGGTTGATGCTCTCATCTCTCCAAGATAAGCATATGTTCTAATATGAAGCTGTCTGATTAACTGAAGATAGTAATCAAGTACTTCATAGAAGTCTCTACTCTCCTGTCTTGATTTTGCAAGAATCATAGGAAGATGAAGTGAAACAGCACCTATATTAAATCTACCTACAAAGATTGGTGTATCCTTATCATCTGCTGGATACATACCACCTCTTTCATACCAAGGTGAAAGGAAGGCTCTACATCCCATAGGTGATATAACCTTACCGTACTGCTTGTACATACTAGCTATATAACCCTTACCTGTAAGTGAAAGCCAGTCAGGATACATAGTTTTTGCAGAACATTCAACACCTGCAAGGAATACATCTTCAAGTTCCTTTCCTGGACCATGAAGATTCTCATCATATAAGAATACAATCTTAGGAAAAAGAACAGGCTTCTTGTGGTCGGCCTTACCCTGTCCAACACGTCTTACATTAAGCATATTGATAGTTGCCATCTTTTCAAAACGACCCTTACCAATACCTGCTGTGACAGTGATAAATGGATAGTCACCTCTACTTGAAGCAACAGTATTAAACTTATATTCCCATCCCTGGAAGCCCTGCTGGAATTCTTTCTCAACATCAGCTGTAGCCTGCTTCTCACAAAGCTCATCAGATATTCCAAGGTTCTTATATTTCTCTATATATTTCTTGTATGATTTTTCAGCGTATGGAGCTAATATCTTATCAACTTCTGGAACTGTGAAACCACCATACTGCTGTGAAGCTGCTGAAAGAACAATATCACCAATAACGTCAAATGCTACGTCAAGTGTTTTAGGCTCGTTATACCAGATATTACCCATCTCAAAACCGCCCTTAAGTACCTTTTCAACATTGAAAAGACAGCAGTTCATAGTATCTCTTCTTGCAGACATATCGTGGATATAGATATAACCATCTCTTGCTGCCTGAAGTTCTTCAGTTGTAAGGAAGAATTTCTGATAAAGTTCTTTATTGAACTGATTAAAGATAAGACTTCTCTTAGTAGAAACTAAAGCAGAGTCTGTGTTGGCATTCTCCTTATCACCAACATACATGATAGACTGACTCTTCTTATAAACGTCATCCATCATACGTACGAAATCCTGCTTGTAGTTACGATAATCTCTATAGCTCTTAGCAACAACAGGTTTAACCTGTTCAAGAGCACTTTCAACTATATTATGCATTGTAGGGATTGGGATTCTATCTACTCCCATCTCATCTACTGTATCTATAACATATTTACAGATTGTTTCTTTTTCTGCGTCAGTAAATTCTGTAAGAGCTCTGTATGCAGACTTTCCTACAGCATTGATAACCTTTTGAACATTAAAATCTTCAAGACAGTTGTCTTTTTTTACTACTTTTACCGGTAATTTTGTCTTAAACTTTTCCCCGTAATTTACTTCACCCATTTTAAACTTTCATCCTTTCAGCAATACATCATATAGTTTTTAACAAAAAACATTGCCACAATATCTTGTGGCAATGTTAATTATAGAAAAAGTAAAATTCTCTGTCAATATATTATTATGTAAATCAAAATTATATTTTTAAAATCCTTTATTTATAAGGCTTTTAGCCCCAAAATTATAATTTTTTCTATTCAGAAAGCATATAAATCTGGCCTATGTAATCATGATAAGCTGTGCGTATATCTTGTGGCGCTATAATTTTAGCCCTATGACCAAGTCCAGCCAGATAACCATAGAACTGAGCTGAACAGGCAACAGATACTGTAACAGTAAATGTTGTATCTGTTTTCTTGGCAATCATGGCATCCTTACCGAATCTATCTATAATTACACCAATAAGTTCATTGTTACATTCAAGGGTAACCTTCCTAACTTCACCGCCAAACATACCAAACACACCATTGGTATAAGCAGCTATATCAAACTTATCAAATAGTTCACTATATGTACGATTATTATCTGTTTCGTCAATAGACTTCATTCTATCAACTCTATAATGCTTGATGATTCCTACTTTCTCATCAACACCAACAAGATAATAATTCTCATTAGCCCATACAAGATAATAAGGACTTACATGATAGAGCTGGCCATTCTTCTTAGGAGATAGCTCCTTCTTAGTAGTATATTCATAGTACTGAAATGTAACTGCCTTATCTTCATTAATCGCATGATGGAGTTTATCTACACTATAAAATACAGTTTCATTTTCAGATTTAACCCTATTTGTAACATAAACAGTTCTAGAAAGCTGTCTGGCTTCATGAATATCAGTAAGATTTTCCAGCTTCTTAATTAAATCTCTGGACTTCTTTGCTGATAAGAATCTTGATGCCTGAACCATATCAACAAGCATCTTAAGTTCAGCCAGTTCAAATTCTCTGGACATTAAAAAATATCCACCGCTAGTTCTTGAAGAGTTATAACCTATATCAAGGCCAAAATCTTTTAAAGCCTCAATATCAGTATATATACTCTTTCTTTCAGCCTTGACATCATAACTACCAAGCTGTTTTATTAGTTCTACAGTGGATATTGGATGATCTTCATCCGTTTGTTCATATAATATTTTAGAAATATAAAGAAGCTTAAGCTTCTGATTTTCTGACTTTGCCATAATTAAGCCTTAGCATCATCATTTACAGTTTCAGTAACCGCCTGCGCAGCTGCTTTGCTATCTTTAGCCTTTCTAGTCTTAACTCCAATAAGGAAAGCTATAACTATAACAGCAATAAACACTACATATACAAAAAGATATGATGCAAATGTGTTTAAAAATGCAATAAAGTTGTCCATAATTCCTCCATTTAATACCCTTTTATCAGGTCCAAACTAATTTACATAATTTTAACATTGGTCTAAATTATCGTCAAGAAGTTCAGAGCCATCTGCAGCGCTTGTAGCAAGAAAATCACATCTTTCATTAAGTGGATGACCATTATGTCCCTTAACCCATTTGAAGGTTACCTTATGAGGTTTCATAGCCTCAAGGAGTCTCTTCCATAAGTCAACATTCTTAACTGGTTCATTCTTGCCACGCTTCCAGCCTTTTTTAATCCAGCCTTCTACCCAATGCTGGTTAAATGCATCTGTTACATATTTCGAATCCGATACTAAAGTTACATTGCAAGGTTTAGTAAGTGCTTCAAGACCAACTATAACAGCCATAAGTTCCATCCTGTTATTAGTAGTTTTCTTATAGCCGGCACTTAATTCTTTTTCATGAAGTTGTCCCTTTGAATCAATAAATTGAAGTACTGTGCCGTATCCACCAGGTCCGTCAGGGTTACCTCTTGCAGCGCCATCTGTATATATTGTTATATCCATAATATTCTCCTAAACAAGTATCCAATCGCCGTTTTGGCTAAATAATTCTGCCATCTTCTTGGCATTGTCAGTAATATCAGAGCCAAAGCCAAGACTTCTGAGAAGTTCAATAGCATTGCGGCTGGTAGCCTTTCCTTTATTAAGCTTGTAGTTAAATGTTATATCACCACCACTTATATCCTCTTCAAAGTGATAGTTATTATATTTATCTTCTAATAAAGAAGTAAGCTCTATATCATGTGTTGCAGCGTAGCAGCTAATATTATTTGCCTCAAAGTATTTAAGAATCTGACTTGATGCTGCTATACGCTCAACAGTGTTGGTTCCTCTAAGAACTTCATCTACAAAGGCTATAATACTGCCCTTAACCATGTCTTTAGCTTCTAGTATACGCTTTATAGCCTTAATCTCAGCCATATAATATGAATCACCTTTTAATAGGTTATCACTAAGGGACATGGACGAAAAAACATATAAATCTTTAGATACAAATGCATCAGCACAAACAGTAACTATAGTTTGTCCCATTATTATGCCAAGGGCTACTGTTCTAAGGAAGGTTGATTTACCTGAGGCATTGGAACCTGTAAGAAGCATGCAAGAACCTGCATCAAAGGAGTTCTTTACAGGATTTTCAATATATGGATGATACATATTTTCCGCTTTAATACCAATGCTGCCCTCCTCGTATGCCGGCTTACACCATGCATCAAGGGCTTCTCTATATGAACCAATTGCAATAATAGAATCAAAATATCCAAGATTACCTATTAATCTATCTACATCATCATATGATGCATCCAGATTCTTAATCATCTTATTAAACATAATAAGATCAAAGTGGGTAAGCATATTAAAGTAGTCTCTTAAAAATGAGAATATGCTTTGTCCTCCATAGGCGGATGCAAATACAAAACCACTTTTCTTTGCAAATGGCTTAAGAGCCTGGGTAGCATTTTCTACAAGGTTTATACGATTAGAAAGTGCCTGGCTTTCCTTAAAATCATCTTTATATCCAGTTATATTTTTTCCTGCCTTATATAATCCCATTACATATTTAAGAGAATTCATATAAGGAAGAATCTCACTTTTTATTCTGTAATAAGAAAGAATGTTAAAAGATATAGCAGCTATTACTAATATGATACCTATACCTGTTGAAATAAATATCATAGCAATAGAAACTATAAGAAATAAAAGACTAAATATATGTGTGCCACTCTTACATTTATCAGCTATTGAAGAGGTGTAGTCAAGATGGTCATATATAGAATTATTGTCGTACTTACCTATGCCAGCTAACTCTTCCTGTATCTTAACCCTAATATCCTGACGGCTATTATCAGCCATGAAACAAATATCATTATCAAGGTCAGCTCTATCTTCATTATTATGAATAGGTTTTCTAAGCATATAATAAAGATACTCTTCACCGCAGGAAGACTGAGTATTATTTAGCATAGTAAATAACCTGTCCATATCAAGATCATGCCAGGTTATATCATCTATAAGTACACTATTATCATTATGTTTATTAAGATATCCCTTTAAGCCATCAAGTCTAAGTGGGGATACCTTTTTCTTATTAATACGTCCGTAAGAAGCTTTTATTCTTTTAAGAATCTTATTTCTCTTTTCTTTCTTCTCTCTTATCCCAAGAAGAGTAAGAATAATAACGAAAAATAATACAACTCCAAGGACAATTAAGCTTTTTTCTTCGTTAGTCATGTCTATACCTAATTATTTAGCGGACTTAAAATCAGGCCCAAAGCTTTCAGGAAGAAGTTCTTCTAATGAATATGTTTTATAATCATCCTGATTTTTAGCCACAATAATTACAAGATCACCAGGATTAGAAAATTCTCTAAGAACCTGTCTGCATACGCCGCAAGGATACGCATAGGTCATATCCCCGTCTTTTACACCACCCACTATAGCTATAGCCTTAATAACTCTCTCACCCTCTGAAACGGCCTTGAATATGGCAGTTCTTTCAGCGCAGTTAGTAGCACCGTAGGAAGCATTTTCTACGTTACAGCCTGTGTATACAGAGTCGTCTTCTGTAATTAAAGCAGCACCTACCATAAACTGGGAATATGGTGCGTAAGCATGATTTCTAGCATTTAAAGCTTCATTAATAAGTTGTTTGATAGTATCTTCTTTAATCATAAAATTAGTATAACACAGATTTTATTTGAAGTACCATCTCATATTTGCTACAATGTCATCATGATTAAAGTAGATAAGGTAAGCTTTGCTTACAGCAAAAAAAACGTATTAAACGATATTTCATTTGAAGTAAAACCTGGAACATGCGTGGGTATAATAGGGGCAAACGGATGTGGTAAGTCAACTCTCTTATCACTTATAACTGGTTCTTTTAAACCTAAGTCTGGAAAAATAACAATCAATTCTGATGTTAATCTGGGATATGTACCTCAGGAAAATCCACTTCTTCCTGATCTTTCTGCATATGACAATCTCTTACTTTGGTATAAGGGTTCTAAAAAACAGCTTAATGAAGAACTTAAGAATGAGTTAGTCTCTATGCTTGGCATCGATAACTTTTTAAAGAAGCCTGTTAAAAAGCTTTCAGGTGGAATGAAAAAAAGAGTATCTCTTGCTATAGCTCTTATTAACGAGCCAACAGTTCTTATTATGGATGAACCTTCAGCTGCTCTTGATTTACCATGTAAAAGTGATATGCATATGTACCTTAGAAAGTTTATTTCTCTTGGCAGAAGCGTAATTATCACAACCCATGATGAAGATGAGCTTGACCTTTGTGATGTTCTTTACTGTATTAAGGATACCCACTTAGTTAAAGTAGATAATAAACTTCGCGGTGATGATCTTGTCAAGTTTCTCTAAAATCAAATTCACAAAAAAGCGAATAATAATTAGTTCTATAGCATTTGTCCTATTACTAGTATCCTATATTCTGCTTTTTACCAATCTCATCATTACTGATAGAGAAAGGATGCTATTTGATATTTCAAGGACCAGGCTGTTTGATGAAGTTTATGACATGTACAGTCATAAGGACGCCAAGCATTTTGAACTAACTATGGTTCTTGATGACATATCATCAGATGTAGACATATTAACTGCTTTAAATGGACTCAACCTAAATATAGAAGGTTGTGCCAGCCTCCACCATAATAAAGCAACCCTTGAAGGTCAGCTAAATTACAACACCTTTAACCTATCAGAGATGGGGCTTTATTATAAAGGAACAAGTTTTGCCATTAAGGTTCCTGGCTTATTAGACAGATATCTTCTACTAGATTTAAGAGATTTTATAGACAAAGATTCTGATTTATCAGAGTATTTTGCCAAGATAACAGGTAAATCCGATTATACTTTTCTAGATATTTTAAAGGCTGTATATAGAAGAACTACTGTAAAAAAAGTTTCCAGCAAAGCCTACTATGATATTAATGGTATCTCAACCAAGTGTACCAAGTATGATATTCATACTAATCTTGGTTTTACCAAGTTTGATTTATATGCCTATGTGGCAAAGAATCATAAATCCCTTGTATTTGTATCTAAAGATGATTTATACAAATGCACTATATACAATGACGGTGAAGGATATTCATTCACTTTAGAGGGCAGTATAGACGCCCTCTCTCACGAAACATATTTAAAGGTAAATGGATATATTTCAATTTCCGATACAGATTCTTCTTCATTTGATTTCCCAGAAGGTAAGTACTACAACCTTATTGAAATCAAAGATAATTATGACGTAATTATTAAAGCAATAAAGAAAAAAGTTAAAGAAACAGACCTATATAAGCTATATCAACAAATTAGAAACTAATGACAAAACTTAGATTATTTCTTTACACATTAAAAAATTATATAAAGCTAACACCACTTGCTCTGCTTGCTACTATTATTCCTTTATTAATAGTAGGAACCCTCTTTTGGTACACTTCTGCCAATCTGTATGAGGAAAATGAGATCCAGGCAGTTAATGTCGGTGTAGTAACCGAAGATATTAAAGATTCATGGTATAACAAGGCAGTAAAATATCTCGGAAACATGGACTCTACTGAAAATACTGTAAACTTCATTAAATTCGAAAATATGGATCAGGCCTATGAAGCTATGGAAACAAGTGAGATTATGGCCATCATCTATCTTCCTGAGAATGTTGTTAATGGTATCTTATACGGAGAGAATATTCCAGCTAAGATAATATTCCCTAAGAATATTAACCTTGGAACTATTACCCTTAGCGAACTTACTAAATCTGCTGCTGAGTTCTTATCAGCTGCTCAGGCTGGTACATATACTACTGGTGATTTATTTGAAGAAGCAGACAGATACGATATTGTTTCATCTGCATTTGATATGGTTGATATTATCAACTTTTCATATGTTCTTTCCAGAGAAAAAATCTATCATAAAAATTGTACTGACTTAACTTCAAATATTAATCAGACAGTATTCTATGCTGGTTCAGCTATTATGCTTCTACTTCTCTTTATTGGAGTTTCTTATAATAAGGTACTTAGAAATGAAGATAAGGCATTTACCAGCTTGCTTAGACTATACAAAATCTCACCTGCATATGTAGTATTCTGCAAGTTAGTTGGATTTACAATTATTCTTTCAGTTATATGTTCAGGTTTTGTATTTGCAGCTTCAAAGTATCTTAAAGGTAATGATAAGTTTAACATTCATTTTAGTATTCCAGTTGTTCTTATTGTTACACTTCTTACACTGCTTATTGCAGCTCAGTGTTTATTTATCTTCTCACTATCAGAGAAGATATCATCATGTATACTTGCTATGTTTATATATGGCTGTCTTATGACTATACTTAGCGGTGCTATTATTCCAAAGGTATTCTTCCCTAGGACTCTTGAAACATTTGGTTCACACCTTCCAACATCCTATATGCATGATGCACTGCTTCATATTATGACTGGTAACCCTCTAAAGAAGGGTCTGATTATTATGCTTGCTGTTTATGTTGCAGGCTTTACATTGGTAACAATAATTATTAACACTATTAAGGCAAGGAGGGCTAACTAATGAAACTTACTAGATTACTACTCCTGGTACTTAAGGATTATATTAAAAGACCATTTATGTGGTTTATCCTACTTTCAATTCCACTTATCTGCCTTGGTATTACTATTAGTAAAACAAGTATAGATGAGCATGATATTTTAGTTGGATATTACATCGAAGAGGCAGAAGGTAATTTGCCAGAGTCAATGGATAGGGTTAGAGAAAACTTGGCTAACTACGATGGTATCTTTGCTTTTGTTGAATATACAGATAAAGATGCATTAATTAAAGATATACAAAAAAGCAACCTTGAATGCGCTTATGTTTTTAATGATGACCTTGTATATAACATGCTTAAAGGTGACAGAGACGAGATTATAGACCTTTATGTATCACCTGAAACAACTATGGATGATGTAATTAATGAAACATTATTTTCTATTATCTTCCCTGTAATTTCAGAGAAGCACCTTGAGAAATACCTTACAGATAACTCTGATATTAGGGATTTATTCAAAGATGGAGTTTATACTCTAGAAGATATCGATAGCCTTTACAATATGTACTATTCTGATGGCTCTACATTTAGATTTGACTATGAAGGTCAGCCAGATTCTTTCAAGATTACACCTTCTTCTATCTTGTTATCACCAATTAATGGTATTATCGCTATTATGATACTTCTTACATCATTCTGTGGTGCATTAGTATTCTACAAAGACAGCGATAATCCTATCTTTAGAATATGGAAGGTACGTATAGCTTATATTACTATCCCATCCCTTCTCTCATTCCTTAGTGGTGCTGTATCAATTGTATTTATTTCAGGCGAGGCATTTGCTAACCCATTTAGTCAAATTGGTAAGTTATTCTTATACACAATTATGTGTATCATATTTGTATGCCTGATAAGCATCGTAATCAAATCAGAAACCATGTTTGCAGCCTTTATACCAATCTTCTTACTTGGCTGCCTGGTATTCTCACCTATATTCATTGATGTGGCTCTGTTTTCACCAGTATTAAAACCAGTGTCATATCTCTTCCTGCCATACTACTATCTAATAATGTAGTCCTCCCCCTGCTTCCTACACATATTTATCCACACCCAGCATAAGCCTATACCTCTCGCATATAAGCCATTGACAAGCCCCTATATTTTTCTTTGCCCCTAACAAATTTCCCTTAAAATTTCCGCTGTCACTGTTTGAGCAAAGCTGCTTACTAAGACCTGCACCTGCCCATCGGGCGCTGGTTAGACTTCACCGTGTAAAACCTGCGCTTTTTCTTTCTGGAAAATGTATTCCGCGCTGGGTGACTCATTCACTCTGAGGTAGGGGTTAACTGTATAAAGCGCGGAATGAACATTTTCCTACGAAAGAAACGCGGGTTTTACATCGGTTTGTCCAAATGCGCCCGAGAACAGGTGCAGGACTTAGTTTGCAGCTGCAGCGAGTTTGACGCGGAAATTTTAGTTTAGGGAAATTTGCGGGGCATTAGAAAAATAAGGGTGCGCATGTCACAGGCGAAATATACGAGAGGTATAGGCTTGGGCGTGTGGGTGAAATTAGTGAGAAGCATAGGCTGGGCTAGGGCGTACAGAAAAAGCGTACTGTAGTTAAACAGTACGCTTTGAGTTAGTTTTAGGTTGTGGTAGGGATTTACTTACTCCACTGTGCATCGTCATTTTCAGGTTTAGCATCACGAAGCATAAGGTCTTTTACAGCCTGCTTACATGGCTTATCTGAGAAGAGAATCTCATTAACCTGTTCTACGATAGGCATCTCCACATTATATTTCTTAGCAAGGGCAATTGCTGCCTTAGCTGAGTAGATACCTTCAACCACCATCTTAACCTCTTCAGTAGCTTCTTTCATAGTCTTGCCCTGGCCCATAAGCATACCAGCTTTTCTATTACGAGAATGCTGGCTGGCACATGTTACTATAAGATCACCTATACCTGAAAGTCCTGAGAATGTTTCTGGTCTTCCACCCATAAGAACACCAAGACGTTTAATTTCTGCAATACCTCTTGTTATAAGAGCGGCTTTTGTATTATCACCATAGCCAAGTCCATCAGCCATACCTGCTGCAAGCGCAACAACGTTCTTAAGTGCAGCACCAATTTCGATACCAAGGATATCTGATGATACATAAACACGGAATACTTCTGAAGAGAATACCTTCTGAATAAAGTAAGCTGTTTCTTTATCCTTAGCACCAACGAGAATAGTTGTTGGAAGACCGCGGCCTACTTCTTCTGCATGAGATGGTCCAGAGAGAACTGCTACATTAGCCTGTGGAATCTCTTCTTCTATAATCTGTGAAAGAGTCATAAGAGTTGTTTCTTCAATACCCTTTGCAACATTAACAATAATCTGATCTTTTTTAATGATATCCTTAAGACTATGTGCTGTTGATCTTGTGAATACTGAAGGAACTGCAAGAACAATAATATCTTTATTATCTGTTGCTTCTTTTACATCCTTAGTGAATACCATAGTATCTGGAAGTTTAACTCCAGGAAGCTTATCAACATGCTCTCTCTTTTCGTTAAGCATATCAATTTCAGATTCAATTGCAGACCAAACAGTTACACCATGTCCGTTATTACATAAAAGTATACCAAGTGCTGTACCCCAGCTACCTGCCCCAATAATACCTACGTTTGCCATAATGTTACTACCATTCCTTTCAATAATTAATTACTGCTCAGACTTTTTCTTTCCAAGATAGGTTTTTCTCTCACAACCATCAAGGAGTCTCTTAATATTGGCTCTGTGTCTGAATATAGCCATAAAACTAATTATAAATGTAAGAATACAAATTTCAACTGTTACTGCAGTTGTTAATCCTGCAAAGAAGCTCCATCCAAATACTGCCATAATAACCATCTGAACGAAGAATCCAAAAAGTAAAAGAATTGATGCAAGTGAAACATAGTGTGTTAATGCAAATGTTCCAAAGAAGATTACAAAATCAATAGGAACAAATATCCAATGATAACCAAGTATCATACCACCTGAAGCTGCAATACCCTTACCGCCTTTAAACTTAAGGTAGAATGGGAAATTGTGTCCAAGTACTGCACCAAGACCTGTATATAGTTTTAATAAATAAATCATATCCCCATACTTATCATTAAGGGATGTATTTGCAATAATTATACCAGTAAGCGCGACAGGTATAATAGTTTTGAACAAGTCTACAAGAAAAACGATAAGACCGGCTTTCTTACCAAGTACTCTAAGTGTGTTGGTTGTACCAGCATTGCCACTTCCGTACTCTCTAATATCAATACCTTTTATCCTTCCTAAAATGTATGATGTTTGAATAAGGCCAAACATATAACCTATTAATAGGCATACGACCCTGATCATTTTACTTATCTTCCTTCCTCTCTCTTATTATAAATCTAAGAGGTGTACCCATAAATCCAAAGGCATCTCTTATCTTATTTTCAATGTACCTGGTGTAAGAGAAATGCATGAGCTGCTTATCATTTACAAATATTACAAATGTAGGTGGCTTTACGCTTGCCTGTGTAATATAGAAAAGCTTAAGTCTCTTCCCCTTATCTGTAGGTGGCTGCTGAAGTGATACAGCCTCAGTCATAATCTCATTAAGGACACCAGTCTGAACTCTAAGTGAATGATTCTCCACAACAGTGTCAATCATATCATAAAGCTTTACAAGTCTCTGACCAGTCTCAGCAGATACATACATAATCTGAGCATATGGCATAAAGGAAAGAATCTCTCTTATCTTCTTACTATGCTCATTCATAGTCTTATCGTTCTTCTCAATAAGGTCCCACTTATTAACAACGATAATCATACCCTTGCCTCTGTCGTGGGCTATACCGGCAATCTTTGCGTCCTGCTCAGTAACACCTTCAGAAGCATCTATAACAAGAAGAACTACGTCAGCTCTTTCAACTGCTGAAACAGTTCTGACAATCATATATTTCTCAAGTTCTTCCTTAATCTTATTCTTACGTCTAAGTCCAGCAGTATCTATGAATACATACTCTTTGCCGTTGTGTTTTACTGGTGTATCAATAGCATCTCTTGTTGTACCAGCTATATCAGATACGATAACTCTATTCTCACCAATAAGTTTATTTATAATAGAAGACTTACCAACATTAGGCTTACCAACTATTGCTATTCTAGGTCTGTCATCATCTTCATCTTCACTTCCGCCCTCTGGGAAATGCTTGATTACTTCATCAAGAAGGTCTCCTATACCAAGTCTGTTAGCAGCTGAGATAGCAAATGGTTCACCAATACCAAGATTGTAGAACTCATATACATCAGCCATAGCCTTCTTAAAGTCATCTACCTTATTAACAGTAAGCACTACTGGCTTATGACTTCTTCTAAGCATATCGCAAACCTTAGCATCTGAATCTGTAAGGCCCTGCTTAACATCAGTCATAAAAAGAATAACATCAGCTGTATCAATAGCTATCTGAGCCTGCTCTCTCATCTGTGAAAGGATAATATCCTTAGAATCAGGTTCAATACCACCTGTATCAATAAGAGTAAAGTTCTTATCGAGCCAGCTAACATCTGTATATAATCTATCTCTTGTAATTCCTGGAGTATCTTTTACGATAGCAAGATTAGTTCCTGCCAGAGCATTGAAAAGTGTTGATTTGCCTACATTAGGTCTGCCCACAACTGCAACTATGGGTTTTGATTTTCTACTCATTATTTCCTCTCATTCTAAGCATTAAGCACTTTTTCCAAAAAATCCATACCACTAGATTTTACTATTGTTACAGGTACATGTAAAGCATTACTAACCTCTGCTACTGTTACATCATCTAGGAAGATATCATCGCTTATTCTTACCATGTTTTCAGAAAGAAGAAGGGTCTTTCCTATTGATTTGTCCTTAAGCTGAGCCATAATATCTCCGCCAGTTAGAAGCCCTGTAACTGTAATCATCTCACCGTAGAAGTCATTTCTTATGCCATAAACATTAATCTTCACACCTGGAAATGCCTCTTCAATCTCTTTGCACATCATAGTCATATGGTCTTTATCAAGAAGACCAACCGCTACAGAAACTTCTCCTTTATTATAGGGAGATTTCTTCTTATCTTTAATGGCATCTCTAATTTCGTTTTCAAAGCACCTTACCATACCTACACCATTTTCATACTGGAGGTAGCCATCGTAAGTTTCCTCAGCCGGCATATCAAGACCTGCCTTAATATACCATTCATCAGAAGCATGTACAAAATGATAAGGTCCTTCTTTTATAGCTCTCTTTTGATACTTCTCAATAATTCTTATAACATCTAAGGCGTCTTCCTTAGTAAATGGCTCTAATGGATAAAGCCCATCTCTAAACTTTGAAAGACCAACTGGAACTACTGAAACGCTTTCAAGCACCGGATAATATTTATATAACTTTTCAAGAGTATCTTCAAGTTCTTTGCCGTCATTAATTCCTTTACATAAAACTATCTGACCATTCATAGTAATGCCAGCTTCATAAAACCTGTCTACCTTTTTAAGAGCCTCTCCTGCAAAACGATTCCCAAGCATCTTACATCTAAGTTCAGGGTTCATGGTCTGGAAAGATATATTAATTGGTTCAAGCCTGTACTTAATCATACGGTCTATATCATGATCTGACAGGTGGGTAAGGGTTATATAGTTACCCTGTAAAAAAGAAAGTCTTGAATCATCATCCTTAAAGTACATGGCATCGCGCATACCCTTAGGATTCTGATCAATAAAGCAAAAGATACAGTGGTTATAGCATGACCTGTAATCATCCATAAGGCCGTTCTCAAACTCAAGGCCAAGAGGCTCTGCCATATCCTTATCAATTTCAAGTACCCATTCTTCACCATCAGGTTTCTTAACAAGAACTTCTATATAATCATCCTGACATAGATATTCATAATCAAAGATATCTTCTATCTCAGTATCATTTATTTTAAGAATCTCATCGCCAACTTCGATATTCATCTCCTCAGCAATAGAGCCTTCTTCTACTTTTTTAACAATGTGTCTTTGTTTCTTCATATTCATCTCCGTTACCTGTCTATTTTACAAGGATTTACTTGACGTGTCATTACCTAAAGTGATTAAATAGGTGTGTATTTATTTTAGATAAGAAGGAGTCAGAACATGCCTGAACTTAAAAAGATTGAAAAAGCCATGCCTGTTGCGCCTTTAAAGATTATTGCTATGAAAAGCGCACAGACTTTAGGTGATAACATCAACAGATATCTTGTTGAATTTAGAAAAGATACAAAGAATGCTTACAAATCTGATAAAGCATTTGAAAGTTATACATGTGATAACTACTTATTAGATGCTATCACACCAAGATTTAACTCTGGTGAAGCAAAAGGTGAGCTTCTTGAATCAGTTCGTGGTACAGACTTATATATTATAGTAGATGTTACTAACCACTCTATCGAATATGAGATGCATGGTTATACTAACTACATGTCTCCTGACGACCACTATCAGGATCTTAAGAGACTTATAGCAGCCTGCAACGGTAAAGCTCATAGAATCAACGTTATTATGCCATTCTTATATGAAGGAAGGCAGCATAAGCGTTCAGGAAGAGAATCTCTTGACTGTGCATATGCATTAAAAGAGCTTGCAGATATGGGCGTTGAAAACTTTATAACATTCGATGCACATGATCCCAGAGTACAGAATTCTACTCCACTCCATGGTTTTGATAACTTTAGTCCTAGTTACCAGTTTACTAAGGTTCTTCTTAATCAGGTTCGTGACCTTATAATCGATAAGGACCACACAATCGTTATCTCACCTGATGAAGGTGCTCTTGACCGTGCAGTATACTTCTCTACAGTACTTGGTGTTAATACTGGTATGTTCTATAAGAGACGTGATTATACTAAGATTGTTAATGGTAAGAACCCTATCGTTGCTCACGAATTCCTTGGTGAAAAGATTGACGGTATGGACGTTATTATCATAGATGATATGATATCTTCCGGCGAAAGTATGCTTGATACATCAAAGCAGCTTAAGAAGATGAATGCTAACAGAGTATTCGTTTGTACAACATTCGGACTCTTTACAAATGGTCTTGATTTATTCGATAAGGCTCACGAAGAAGGATATCTTGATTACGTTATTACAACTAACCTTACATACCTTCCAAAAGAATTTACAGATAGACCATATCTCCTTGTTGCAGATATGAGTAAGTTCTTAGCTCAGATAATTGATTTCTCAAATCATGACGTATCACTTTCTAACGTGCTTACACCTACTACTAAGATTCATGAAATCGTTGAAAAATACAATGCTAGAACACTTCACGAAGATGATGTTTAAATAAAGTTAAAAAACCTGCCTGATGGCAGGTTTTTTTATTATAATTTCTTAGATAAATAATTTAGAAGATCTTCTCTTGTTGTAGATTTAAGCACATAACCTTCTGGTTTAAGTTCCATAACTCTTGTTACAGCTTCTTTAGTTCCATTACCTGTAAGGAATATAACAGGTATATTGGATGTTGCCTCCTCTTCTCTAAGCATCTGAAGAACCTGAGGACCATCTACAACAGGCATCTCGTAATCAAGAAGTATAAGATTAACCGGATTCTTAAGAAGAAATGTTATAGCATGCATACCTGAAGTAACCACATCAGTCTTATATGTATCTTTAATCCACTCTCTTACCATACTTGCATAAGATGGGTCATCATCAATAATAAGAATTCTTTTTTTATCTCCAGTTACAACTGGCCTTGCCATAGCAACTTTCATCTCATTAACAAGATTCTTAATATCTACTGGTCTGTCAAGCCATACAAAATCATCTGCTCCATATCGACCATTCATTATATCCTTGCGGTCTTTTTTCTCCCCAAGAATAACCATATTTTTACCATATGTATTTATCTTGGCGCATACCTTAGCGAATTTTTCAATCTTAGCTACATCGCTGGCAATATCATTTGGAAGATAAAATAAAAACAAATCAGCCTGAGGTGCTAGCCCTCCCACCTGGTCAAATGTATCGTTTACAAGCACAGTATTAAAACCCTCTTCCTGAAGGTTCCTTTCTATTCCTTTTACTACAACACTATACTGATATGTAAGAATTATAATCAGTTTAGTTTTTCCGTCAGACATGACTTCTCCTCCTTTTATATAAACCTTGCAATTAATCTAAACCTTTATGAACTGCCTTTTCAGCATCTCTTTGAATATCCCTGTCGAAAGACAACATCGGTATTATATCTTTTCCCTTTAACCTTCTATCTATATAATTTCTGGTTAGTTTAATAATAAGCGGTATCTGTGTAAGTATACCTATTAAGTTTGGAATCATCATAAGACCGTTAAATGTATCCGATATATCCCAAGCAAGGTTTGATTCCATAATTGCACCAAATACAATAAGCAGTACAAATACAACTCTATATATTTTAGCCCAAGTTACTCCAAAAAGATACTCAGTAACTTTTGCGCCATAGTAAGACCATCCCATAACAGTTGTAAATGCAAATAAAGTTATGCAAAGAACTACAAACCACTCTCCTGGTTTACCAAGTCTGGCTCCAAACGCCTCTGCAACTAAAGTAGCATCATTAACCTCACCTTTTACCAGGCCAGTTTTTAGATCAATAGCTCCTGATGATAATACAACCACAGCTGTCAAAGTACATATTACTATCGTATCAAGAAATACCTCTGCAATACCCCAAAGTCCCTGTTTAACAGGTTCTCTAGCGCATGTATTGCTATGAACCATTACAGATGAACCTAGACCTGCTTCATTAGAGAATACGCCTCTTTTACATCCATTCTTTATAGTATTAAATGCAAGCTGGATTGCAGATCCTGCTGCTCCTCCAGCAATAGCCTTAGGTCCTAAAGCAAATTTAAATATTGAAGAAAAAACAGCTGGCAAAGTTGTTATATGCATGCAGATTACTATCAGACAACCTGCAATATAGCCTAGACACATAAAAGGTATAAGCCATTCAGATACAGTTGCCAGTCTTCTAAAACCACCTAATATGATAAATGCTGCGGCAAACATAAGAACAAGTCCTATAGACCAGTTAACTATATTTATTCCCATAAACTCACCCTTATCTACATTAGATAAGAATGTGGCACCAACGTTAATGGTTATCTTATTAATCTGCCCCATGTTACCAATACCAAATGAAGCTAGAACTGTAAATATACAAAATAATACACCAAGAAACTTGCCAAGATGCTTACAGTGTTTTTTAGAGCCTAATCCATCCTGTAAGTAATACATAGGTCCGCCAGACCAGGCACCTTCAGTATTTCTTCTTCTGTAAAATATTCCCAGAACATTTTCAGAATATTTTACCATCATACCAAAGAAAGCTGCTATCCACATCCAGAATACTGCACCAGGGCCACCAACACATATAGCAGTAGATACACCTGCAATATTACCTGTACCAATAGTTGCACATAAAGCCGTACAGAAGGCTCTAAATTGTGAAAGAGCACCAGCATCGTTAATAATACGGCCCTTGCCATTCATAATTCCAAATGTATTCTTCCACCAATGTTTAAGATGAGACACCTGGAAAAATCCACTTATTAAACTACATATAAGTCCGGTTCCAATTAGTAAAACAAGTCCAACTGAGCCCCAGGCATAGGAATTAACTATATCATTAATCTTAACTATAGTCGTCATTAATCTCTTCCTTCACTAAAAACTCAATCTTCATTTAAAATATTAAGCATACCTTCATAGTCAAACTGCCCTGCCTTAGCCACAAGTTCATCAAACTTAGTCTTTTCTTTATCAGGAATCTTATATCCTTCAACTTCTTTGAAAATCTCTGAAATTGAATCACAGTCCATTTTTTCTGCTGACTCTTTAAGGCCTTCATATACGCTTTCCATAAGAAAATCGTCAGCAAGTGGCATATCATCATTAGATTCTTCATTATCTGATAATGCCTCTTTGAATTCCTGACCTATAGCTTTATATTCATCCATAAAGATGCTATGATTCTTAGTTATAAATTCAACATCCTTTGCTTTACCTGCATCTTCGAGGAGCTGAGCCTTATCAGCAAGTTCCATGGCACCAATAAGTTTTGAAGAACTCTTTAGAGCATGAATCTTAATTGTATAATTCTCCCAGTCCTTATCATTAAAGAAACTTTCAAGTTCATCAGACTTAGACTTTATAGAATCATAATAAATCTTAGCAACAGTTAAAAATGCATCTACTGAGCCAGAATTTTCTATAGCTTTAGATAAATCAATAGCAGAGATATTTTTATACCAAGGCTTATCGCCTTCCTCATCTAATAACACTGATTCAACATTATTAGAAACTATAATACCCTCCTGCTTTGTACCATAATTATCATTAATAGTAAGAGCTTCTATAGCCTCATATGGTTCCTCTGCCGCATCGTCATATACTTCTTCACTTGTTATTAAAGAGCCAATATTGTATGACTTATTAGACTTAACAAAGTAAAGAATACCAAATGTTCCAGGTCCGCAGTTTGATGATATAGCTGCTGAAGCCTGTTTAAAAACAACCTTTTCAAAGTAAGCAAGCTTACTTATCTCTTCCTTAATCCACATAAGCGTATCTGAAGGAATATCTACGTAGGTAATAAATACAACATCTGAATCAGGAATAATATCTACAGGGAATGACTTGCGAATATAGTTCTTATATACCCTTTTAGTATAACCAAACCATATTCCTCCTACGCTAGATTTATCATCCTTAAATTTCAAATAAGGATGTAGATTAAGAGCCTTGGCTATCTTACCAACTTTCTTACTAATTAAGCCCCTTCTGGCCATAAAATCAATATTATCAATAATAAAACTACATCTTAGTCTGTGCTTAACATTCTCAAGTTCTTCAACAATCTCATCAACTGGTATATTTTGCTGGGCTAATTTATATCCAATAAGAGCAAGAATACCAGTAGCAGAAGAAAGACACTCCGAGCAAATTACAGTTACATTATCAAATGCCTTAGCGGCTTCAGTTGCAGTATAATAATCCTCACTCATACTTGTTGTTAATGAAATATGAATAAGATGATGAGCCCTCTTTAGAGCACCTGCAAAGAATTCTGTATATGTTTTAACATCAGGCGGTGATGAATATGCGTCTTTACCAGTATTAATGTATCTGATAAGTTCATTAGCATCCATCTGCACTCCATCTTTAAATACACCTTCTTCTGTATGAATAATAGAAGGAATAATTGGAATACCATATTTTTTAATTACAGCATCAGGTATATCACTCATACTTGTAGTAGTGATAATAACAGGTAGTTTTCTGGCATATCCAGCAGTAGTGCTTATGTCTTCACGCATCCTCATCATCTTATCAGAAATGATAAGTTTATCTTTTGAGATGTACTTCATAAGCATATCTTCAAGACTTGCACCTGATACAGGCTTAACAAGATATCCATCAAATCCTGCTCTGTTATAAAGATCTCTGTTATCACTTCCTGCATTGGCAGTAAGAACAATAACTGGTGTTGTTCTATTAAGACCACCAGATTGACTTCTTATATATTCAAGGCACTCTATACCACTCATAACCGGCATAAGATGGTCCATTAAAATAACGTCATATTTCTTCTCAAGAGTCTTTTCAAGAGCATCTTTACCGCTTAAAACAGTATCTATATTCATCTGAGTAGAAATAAGAAGTTTCTTTTCTACCTCAAGGTTCATCTCATTATCATCAACAATAAGAATCTTAGCTTCAGGAGCCTTGAAATTAGACTCATAATGACTACGTTTAGCAAGAGTCTGGTTATGTATATTAAGGTCACCAATCTCTGAAATATCAGAGATACCCTGTTTTAATGTAACAGAAAATGTTGAACCGTCACCATATACACTATTTACTGAAATAGTACCGTCCATAAGTTCAACAAGCTGTTTAACTATAGAAAGACCTAGGCCTGTTCCTTCAATATATCTGTTCTTCTCCTCATCTACTCGTTTAAATGCATCAAAAAGGTTAGGTAAAGCCTCTTTCTTAATACCCATACCAGTATCTGATACAGAAATAGTTATATTAGTGAACTTATCATCAATATTTTCACTTTCAACTCGAAGTTCTATTGAACCTTCAGCAGTATATTTAACAGCATTGTTAAGAAGGTTAATAATAATCTGTTTAATACGTACTTCATCGCCGTAAAGAACAGTAGGTACCTGAGGATCCACGCTAACATTGAACTGGAGGCCCTTGTCATGAGCCTTAAGCCAAATCATATTAACTATTTCTGAAAGCATATCACCTATACGATAATCTACAGGAACTATGTCCATACTTTCTGCTTCCATCTTAGAGAAATCAAGTATGTCATTAATAAGAGATAAAAGTAGTTTGCCAGCACCCTGAATTCCTGTTGCATCTTTAACAATTTCATCAGAAGCGTCTTTTTCTCTAAGAATAAGTTCGTTTAAGCCTAAGATTGAATTGATAGGTGTTCGGATTTCATGACTCATACTTGAAAAGAAACGGTTCTGCTGTCTTGAAAGCTCTTCAGCTCTTTCTGTTTCTTTCTTTGCTCTTTCATTCTCTTCTCTAAAGAGAAGGTTCTGAAACCATGTCATACCAAAACATACTATACCAACAAGTAGCAAAGATATAGCTGTATCAACATTATCTAAGTTTGTCGAATGGTCTATGATTAGTTCAGGATAATAATAATCAATTAAGTAAAAGCCAATAGTTTCTAACACCATGAAGGTTAATAATACTTTACGCCACTTACCTGATATAACTAGGCCAATGTAAATAAATCCAAACATAACCCAGATAATACCGCCGCCGTGTATACCTCCTCCAAAAAAGAACAATGAAGGAAGAATAAACAATACTATACAAATAACAATTAACCGTATTGCCAGCTTTATCTTTTCAAGATATAAACCACCAAAAGTAATAATAGGCACTGAAGTAATTACAATAATTAATGTAACGATTTCACCAATATTCTCTTTTATGAGAATATCTCCTATAAGAGCAAAGATAGCCGCTATCTCTGAAATAATTGTAAATATAATAAAGACTCTCTCATAAAGTTCTCTTTCAGGATCTTTAATTGCACTTTTAACATAATTTATTGCTTTGATTATTTTCATGCCTCTTTACCTCCCTTCACTGTATTTTTTCCAGGAAGTACCTGAAGCATAGCTCTTTCAAATTCTGCTATATGTATTGGTTTTGATATAAATCCATCAAAACCTTCATTTTTAAACATCTCTTTTGCCCCAGATACAACATTGGCAGTAAGAACTATAATCGGTATATCTTTACCATATGTATCCTGAGATAATCTCTTAAGCATCTTCATAGCTTCGACGCCGTCCATTTCAGGCATCATATGGTCCATAAATACAACATCATATTCATTATCCTTAAATTTTTTAATTGCTTCTTTACCACTTCCAGCAGTATCAATAATCATTTCATAATCAGAGAAGATACTGGTTGCAACCACAAGATTCATAGGCTCATCATCAACAACTAGAGCCTTTACACCTCTAAATACTGGGCGAACAGTATTATCAGAAAATTCAATATTCTTAGCATTCTTACCTTCATTAAGAATCTTAATAATAGGATATGCATAAAGCGGTTTAGGCATAGTCATAACCTGACTTCCAGCATTGACCTTAAAGCCAGCATAAGCTGAAACAGCAACTACTAAGTCACCTTTACTTAATTCATCAAAATATTCTGAATTTTCTACATATTCCTCCTGGCCCATGAAGATATATTTAACATTAAGTTTTTCCTTAAGCCTTTCTATATCTCCAATTGTTTCTGCTGAATATAAAGGCACATGTATACCAGTAGCAAGGTTAGTTGCCATAGTTCTGTAGAATTCACGTACTTTAGGAACAAAATACTTATCTGCTCTAACATGGAATAAGATATCTCCGTCAGAAGAAGCTGATACAGCAAGACAAGGAACCTCATCTATAACCTTTTGAGGAATAGTAACTCTTACTGTAGTGCCAGTATTTTTCTCACTTTCGATTTTAACGAAACCACCAAGTCTATGGGTGAAACCATAAACAATATAAAGACCAAGGCCAATACCACCAGAACTTCTGTTACGCTTTTTATTAACCTGAAACATACCTTCAGATATAGACTCAAGAGCTCTTCTATCCATACCTATACCAGTATCATTCATCTCTATGATTAGGTTTACTCCATATTCAGTCTTTTCTGAATACATACGAACAAGGATACCGCCACGTTTTGTGAACTTAACGGCATTTTCCATAAGGTGTCTGAATATCTTATGAAGCTTCTTTATATCTCCTTTCATCTTGGTAGGAACTGAAGGAGCAAGGTCTACAACAAGTTCGAGATTATTGCTATTATCAAGCATCCTAAAACTTGTAACTACATCGTTAATAAGTGATGTAGACATATATTCATCTTCTTCAAGAAGGACCTTATTTCTCTTACACTCTGTATAATCAAGAATATCTTCAATCTGGTATGCAAGTCTGATACCAGCATTTTTAACTGCATAGACTTCCTGACCAACATTTCTTTTAATCATAAGATCTGACATGCCATTAACAACGTTAACTGGTGTTCTAAGTTCATGAGAAATATTAGATAGAAAATCCTCCATATCAGAGTCGTAATTATCAATAATCTCATCTTTCTTTTTGTTTTTGTCCCTGTTTTCTATACGGTCATTGATAGTTTTCTTACAGCAGAAGAAAACAAAAAGCACTGCAAGGAAATGCAGTATTGCTCTAGAAATTAATAACTTATCAATTATTATTTCAGGATTGTTATTTGCCAGTATTAACTGTATTCCCATTATGATTACGTATTCAACCATAATAAGATTAATCATATAAATATGATCAAAGATTGAATATGCAAGCATAATCATGGTAATAACAATAGCAACATCATAAAAGCTTGTCTCATGAACACCATGAAAAAATGCTACAAGCATGGCATATATAAGATATCCAACTTTACGTGTACCATAGTCAGGTTTTGAAGTTATATTCATAACCCAAAGAAGTACCGTACCAATAATAACAAGGGGTGGAACCCAGAATTCCCAGCCCATAAGAATACTTTCAGCAGTAAGCCCCACGCATGCCAGAGAAACAAGCATCAATATAAAATTCTCATTCTGTCTTTCAATCATATAATCACTCCGATTCAGAAAAAAATACTAGTTAGCAGATTCAATAATCCCGCTTATTTCATCATAATCATAGTTATCTGATGCAGTTTTAAGCCTGTTCCATTTTTCTTTTTCACTCTCTGGAATACTGTAATCTTCCATCTCTTCAAAAATAGCTGAAAGCTTATCACAGTCCATATCTTCTGCAGCAAGCTTAAGTTCTTTATAAACTTCATCTAGAAGGTCAGGGTCTGCCTCTGGTTTTTGTTTATCATCTTTATCATCATCAAAAACTTCTTTAAGAATATCTTTGAATTTCTTGTATTTTGAAAGGAAGTATTCATGATTATCTTTGATAAAATCAATATTTCCTTCTTTTCCTGCATTCTCAAGAAGCTGAGCGTCCTCTCCAATATCATTGGCGCCAACTATTCTTGCTGAACTCTTTAAAGCATGGACTTTGATAGTATAGTTGTTAATATCATTTTCTTTAAAACTTGTATCTATTTCTTCTATCTTCTCATCTATAGATGTATAGAAGATTCTTAATAAAGACATAAAGCTATCGAAGCTGCCACTATTCTTTATTCCAGAATCAATATCTAAAAGATTCTCTTCCTTTAACCTTACAAATATTTCTGGAATAACTACTTCATCAGTTTTTTCAGCCTCTTTACCAAGGATATTAACCTTATCATCAGGAAGGAATTTAATCAGTAAGTCTTCTAACTTACCTGCATCGATTGGTTTTGAAAGATAGCCATCGAAACCATGGTTTAAATATTCCTCTTTTGCCCCGGAGATTGCATTGGCAGTAAGACATATGACAGCAGTGTCACAATTAGGATTATCATCTTGTTCTCTAATATCATGTAAAGTTTCTATACCATCTTTTTCTGGCATCATATGATCCATAAATATGATGTCATATTTATTCTTCATAGTTAATGCTATAGCTTCGTCTCCACTTAAAGCCGTATCAATAATAATCTTTGTCTGTTTAAGAAGGCCGGCAAACACCTGAAGATTCATAATATTATCATCAGTAACAAGAACTCTTGCATCAGGAGCTTCTATTCTTTCTTTATATACTGTATGTTTCTCTACAGATGCTTTATAAGCTTTATCAAAATCACCTATAGGAGCCCAGTTAGCAACCTTTTGTTTTAAAGAAAATGAGAATGTAGAACCCCTACCATACTCACTTTCAACCTGAAGTTGACTACCCATCATCTCAAGAAGGCTCTTGGTAATATTCATACCAAGACCAGTTCCCTCAATATTCCTGTTTCTCTTTTCTTCTATACGTTCAAATTCTGAGAAAAGTTTCTTAATATCATTTTCTTTAATACCAATACCAGTATCCTTAATTGCTATATTAAGAAGAATTGTATCTGATACATATTCTAGTTTCTTATATGAAACCATAAATATTATGCCGCCTTTTTCTGTATATTTAACAGCATTGGTAAGTATATTAGCGATAATCTGCTTTATTCTTATCTCATCGCCATATAATTCCCTTGGTATATTCTTATCAATTTCAACTTTAAAGAGAAGTCCCTTATCACTTGCTCTATTCTTAATCATGGCAACCATGTCACAAAGAACTGTCGCTACAGAATACCTTTCAGTAATTAGTTCAAGTTTACCTGCCTCTATCTTAGAAAAATCAAGAATGTCATTAACAATACCAAGAAGGTTATGACCTGCCTTCTTAACACTTTCAGAATAGCTAAGAATGTTCTTATCCTTACACTCACGAAGTATCATCTCATTCATACCAAGAACAGCATTGATTGGAGTTCTTATTTCATGAGACATATTTGATAAGAATGAAGACTTGGCTTCACTGGCTGCTATAGCTCTTTGAGACTCATCTATAAGTTCATCTCTTAGTCTTTTTTCATCATTAATATCTTCTACCAACCAAAGAACATGGGATATCTTTCCATCAGGTCTTCTTTGAGAAACTATAAATTTACCTTTTAGCCATAGATTTTCAACATTAAGAAATTCCAAAGAAATAGTTTTTTTATCTTTTAAACGTTCATCAAGAGTCGAAAAATCAATAAATTTATTTATAGCTTCTTTAGATTCAGGTGCAGTAAGTTTGTCCATAACCATATATAAAGTCTTCTGGGCATTCTTTATATTTGAACCAATAATATCTGAGATTCTTTTATTATTAGTTACTATCTCAGCAAAGGTATCATTAATAATATCAATATCATGGGCTGATCTATAGATATCAACAGCAGAAGAAAGCTGGTTACTAAGACGGTCAGCAGCAACTCCCTTCCTGTTTGAGCTAGACAGAATTATTCCTAGAATAAGTATTATTAAGAAAATTACAGCTATGGTTATACCAAATATTTTATTAATAGAGCCAAATACTAAAGTTGCATCATGAACAGATATACAATGCCAGTTTCCTAAAAACTTTGCATCGTATACAATATACTTCTTACCGTTATATTCAAGCTCAAAGTATGTTTCATCAGAATTATAGATATGTGAGGCTATCTCAGAGCCGAGAGTATCTTTTTCATCAAGATAATTCTTACCTACTTCATTAATATCTGAATGTGTAACAACTACACCATCACCAGTAAGAACCATCTCTATATCAGATAATCCCTCAGACACTGTATCTTCTGTTATTTTCTGAAACTGATCTAAAGAAACATCTACAGATATAACCCCTTCACCATCACATAGTGTTTTACCTAGAGCAAGCATAGTATTGCCTGTCTGAACATCAACATAAGGTTCAAGAACAGTAAGAATACCAGGAGTTTCCATAGGCTTTGTATACCAAGGTCTCTTGGTTGGCTCGTAACCTTCAGGTGGTATCCAGTTTGTTCCGCTAAAGAATCGTCCATTAATATAACCATATAAACCTGTGTAGTTCTCCTGAACAGCATTCTTAATAGCAGTCGACTGCCCAACAAGATAGTCCTGTATGTCACTATTAGGCTTATTTTCAATAATCATCCCATCTAAGGCATATGCAGTAAGGTTTATAAGATCAACATTGGTTGAAAGATACTTATCGAATTGAGCGGCAGACTGATTGGCTGCAAGTTCTCCAGATTTAACGATACGGTCCTTCTTCTCTTGATAAACCATACTGTAGTAGAAAAACACAATTGAAACAAAGAACAGTATAACTACAAGACCTACTAATACTGTTCTTTTAGTATTTTTATTAATATTCAGGATGTCTATTTTCATACAATTTCCTTCATCTAGTAACTAATATTCTTAGCATAATATTCTATTTTAGCTTTTTGGGCATAATCATTCTTATTCCACATGCCCATTATCTTATCCAAAAATGAATTAGTTTCTTCTTCAGTTCTTTTATTTAAAACCACAAAATATCTGTCTGGCTTATACTGCATAATAAGGTCGCAGGGATCAAGAACTCTTCTAAGCATATCCACGAATGAATCAGTTACTTCAACAAGTTTTCTTTCATCTGATTCATTATCCATAGATACCCCAAAAATAACATTAGAGTAATATCCTTTGAAAGCCTTATGATACCTAACTAATAAATGATAAGCTGAAGTAAATGCCTCTCTGCCTAGAAGCATAGCTTCTTTATTCTCTGTACGTTCTTCAACAATAACAGTTATTTTTTCAAGTTCACCCGCAAGGGAATCGTCTAAAACTTTATTATCATGGCAGGTTTTATCATAGATATAGTAACCATGCTTGCCATTATTCTTAACCATATAAAGAGCACTATCAGCAAGAGCAAATAAACACTCAAAATCTCTTCCATGTTCAGGAATCATAACTAAACCTAAGGAAACTCCAAGAGGTATACCATTATCATCACCTAACAGTCTAGTAGTTTCTTTAACATAATCATTGTTTAATCTATTAGAAAAATCTTCGATTTCTTTCTTATCCAAAACCTGAGGATAAAAGGCCATAAATTCATCGCCGCCGACTCTGCTTACTATAGAACCTTCTCTAACATTGGCTCTTAATACATCTGCAAATGCTTTAAGAACCTCATCTCCTTTATCATGTCCGAAGAGATCATTAACAAGTTTAAAACTATCTAAATCCATGATGCATAATGAACCCGATTGTTCTTTGCAGTACTCTTCAACCCTCTTTGTACCTGAAGATTTATTTAGGAAGCCGGTAAGCATGTCTATGCTTGCTTCTTCTGTTAAAGTCTCAATTGTCTTACTGTTAGCTATAGTATTATTTATTCTGCTGATTAATATATCCCTGTTAAAAGGCTTTTTCATAAAGTCAGCAGCGCCTATTTCAAGGCATGATTTCTCTGTGTCAATATCACAGTCTCCTGTAAGAAAAATTACAGGAACATGATTCTTACCATGCTGGGACTCATACTCTCTTAAAGCTTTATATGTGGTAAACCCATCCATCTCAGGCATAAAAATATCAAGTAATATAAGGTCTGGTGTATTCTTTTGAACATATTTAATAAGATCTTTTCCAGAACGAAGACATACAGCCTTCATATTTTCTTCGTGTAAAAGATTTCTAACATTAGTTAAGCAAAGTGCCTCGTCATCGACTACAACAATTAAATAATCCATTCTACGCAACCCATAAACAAAAAATCATGCAAAAGGCATAATACCTATGCATGATTAGTAAAACCTATACTCTCCTACATGTGAAAAGGTCGCAGATATGCTGCGATAAGATATGATGCAATATGAAATTAGACCTTCCCCCAAAGTTCTCATCTCTTCTGCCCTTTTCCCTTTATACTTTGTGATAACATTTTAACAAAAAAACGTGGTAAAATCCACTAAAATATGGATTTTACCACACCAGCCAACAATTAAAGTAAGTGGCATAAATATATTAAAGTTTCTTTTCCATGCCAATCTTATATGGCTTAAGTCCAAGTTTTTCATAGAACTTCATTGCCCCTGGATTGCAAGACCATACATTCAGTGTGACATTATAGCAGCCTTCTTCTTTAGCATATTTTAATATATGTTCATAGATGGCTTTTCCCACATGCTTGCCTCTGGCATTTTCATCAACACATATGTCATCAATATAGAGAGTTAATATGTCAGTTAGAAGCTTTGTATTTTCTGGTCTTTGAAGTATACAAAACCCGTGTCCAAGTACTTTTCCCTCATTCTCACAAACAAAAACAGGTGTCTCGTCATTACTAATAATATTTTCAAGTTGTTCAGGACTATATTTTGTTGCAAGCTTAAAGAGATCAGGTCTTCCATCATAATGGACTTTATTAACCTGTTTAAGTAAATTCATTATTTCTGGTATATCTTTTTTATCTGCAAGCCTAACAATATTTGACACGAGTGTCATCTCCTTAATTAGTTATATTTTATATATGTATTATATATTATTCATTTTGTTTTAATAAATCAACTAAAAAACAGACCTTATATCACTTATACAGATTAAGGTCTGTTTTACACATAAATATCTTTAGTTTAAATGTATATTAAGTATTAAATTATAAAACATACTTAACGAAGGACTTCTTACCCTTCTTAATTATGAACTCGCTTGCAAATGCATCCTTAGCAAATGTCTTCTTTACATCAGACATCTTCTCATCATTTACAGATACACCACCCTGCTCGATGTTTCTACGTCCATCTGAACGGTTAGTAGCCTGTCCGCCCTTAACCATAAGGGATATAAGGTCGATAGAACCATCTGTAAAATCTTCATCTGTAAGTGTTACTGTTGGCATATTAGCATTAGATCCGCCACCTGCAAAGAGTGCCTTAGAAGCTTCCCTAGCCTTAACAGCTTCTTCCTCACCATGTACAAGCTTTGTAAGCTCATATGCAAGGATATCCTTTGCCTCGTTAAGCTGAGCACCTTCCCAGCTATCCATCTCTCTAATCTGCTCCATAGGAAGGAATGTAAGCATCTTGATGCACTTAAGAACATCTGCATCTGCAACATTTCTCCAGTATTGGTAGAACTCGTATGGAGATGTCTTTTCTGGATCAAGCCATACAGCACCTTTCTCAGTCTTACCCATCTTCTTTCCTTCAGAGTTAAGAAGAAGTGTAATTGTCATAGCATAAGCATCCTTACCAAGCTTACGTCTGATAAGTTCTGTACCACCAAGCATATTAGACCACTGATCATCACCGCCGAATTCCATGTTACATCCGTAATCCTGGAATAACTTGTAGAAGTCGTAGCTCTGAAGAATCATGTAGTTAAATTCTAGGAAAGAAAGACCTTTTTCCATTCTCTGCTTGTAACACTCCGCACGAAGCATGTTATTTACAGAGAAATGTGGGCCTACTTCTCTAAGAACATCGATGTAGTTCATATCAAGAATCCAGTCAGCATTGTTAACAAGCATAGCCTTACCTTCTGAGAAATCGATGAATTTGCTCATCTGCTTCTTAAAGCAATCTACGTTGTGCTGAATATCTTCTTTTGTAAGCATCTTTCTCATATCAGACTTACCAGATGGGTCACCAATCATAGCAGTTCCACCACCGATAAGTGCGATAGGCTTATTACCAGCCATCTGCATTCTCTTCATAAGGCAAAGTGCCATAAAGTGTCCTACATGAAGCGAATCTGCAGTTGGGTCAAACCCTATATAAAATGTTGCCTTTCCGTTATTAATAAGATCAGCTATCTCCTTTTCATCAGTTAGCTGAGCAAGTAATCCTCTTTCTTTAAGTTCTTCAAATAAAGTCATTGTATTATTTCCTCCAATAAATCATGAACGCTATATATTATAGCAGAATATTCAATATATCCAAGTATTTTATACCAAACCATTCTTAAGAAACTGCTCAAGACCGGATTGTGGTAATCTTGAAAAATAATATGCTGCAAGCTGTGATCTTGCGGAGAATTCTTCCTTTTCAAGAAGAGCTTCTACTTCTTTTCTATCATAAAGCTTTGCAACTATATCTTCGTTATCTGAAAGATGTGGATCTATCTCTCCTTCAACTTCAACAATAGCTATCTGAGTCTTTATATCCGATATTGCTACTGCTGAAAAACATGGATTAAGTACATCAACTATTCGTTTAACCTTTAAACCGGTTTCCTCGTATAGTTCTCTTTCTATGCATTCCTCAATACTTTCGCCTTCTTCTAACATACCCGAGCAAAGGTTGTAAACATACTTATTTGCTCCCATTCTAAATTCACGAAGAAGGAGCATCTTATCTTTACTATAAGCTACAATTGATACTCCACTTACCTTTTTACCAAGCTGTTCCGGGGATTCAATGTCATTTCGACTAACTATTTCATATACTTTCTCTTTGCCCCTTTTATTAAGATAGGTTATATCATAAGTCTTTATATATTTACCATTATGAGATTTTTCTAATTTTAAAAGTTCCATAGGTACTCCAAAGTTAACATATTAATTTTATGTTACCCGTAATTTATATAGGTTTTCATAATATTTTTATGTTAATCCTATATTAATATCTTTCATAAGGATTTATAAATTCAAATGCATTCTTTAGATGGTTAATACTCTCATCCCCATACATAGCTATAACATCAAACCTGACAGGATGGCTAGTAGGAATATTATTCTTCTTCATGTAAACCATGGCGCATTTGCATATATTCTTTATCTTTGCATAGTTAACAGCTTCATAAGGGTCACCACTTAACCTGTTCTTTCTGAATTTACATTCTATAAAGACCAAAGTATTTTCATCTTTAGCTATTATATCAATTTCACTTGTTTTACCTGCATGATAATTACGTTCTACTAGGCTATATCCTATAGATTTAAGATAATCTGCAGCCTTCTCTTCATAGAGAGCTCCAACAAGTCTATTATTTTGCAACCTGAATATCCCCCATTAATATACTAATGCTTGCCGGCCATAGCCTTATCAGTTTTAGCCTTAATCTTATCCATAGCATCAACGAATACAAGTATCTCAGCTACAACCTCATAAAGCTCAGGAGGTATCATATCTCCTATCTCAAGTCTAGAAAGGGTATCTGCCAGTTTGTCATCTTTATGAACTGGAATCTTTTCTTCTTTAGCTTTAGCTATAATTTTTTCAGCTATAACTCCCTGACCTGAAGCTATTACTTTAGGAGCTGAATCATTAGGATCATATTCAAGGGCTATCGCTTGTTTTTTCTTTACTTTGTCAGCCATACTTATGCCCTCATATCAAAACTGTATTTCTTAATAAGTCTTGCAGACTCTGAACTAACTTGGCCTGTTTTACCTATACCATTAATAGATGCTGACTCTAAGCCATCTTCTCTAGATACATTATCATCTGACTTATTTACAAGTTCAGACTTCATATTATATCCTCGCTTTTCAAGTCTTTCAGTAAGGATATGAATATTGTCATTAATAAAATCTATTGTTGCATCATCTGCCAGATAGAACTTGGTAAAAACATTATTACCTGGTGTTATAGATGCATAAACATCAACAGGTCCAAGATTCGCCATATCAAGATGAAGAAGTGCACTTACGTTTCCATCATTGTTAGCCAGGTTCTTCTTGTTAGTATAAACAAATAAATCCCCTGTAGCTTCACTTCCATTCATCTTAAGAGGAATCTGAACATATTGATACATATGGTTCATTTGATTCATAAAATCCATATTGCTGTTCATATTACTTAAGCTGTTAGCAATAGGCATATCAGAACGAACTATAGATGATAAGCTGTCTGTAAGCTGCTTTGTCTGACTTTCAAGCTTCTCATATAGTGAAGAAATAGTTTCTTTTCTTATATTTTCATCTGGCTTAAGTAGCCACTGGTCCTTAACTGTATCTTTTAATATATCTGCAAACTTCTCTGAAGATATTAATTCTTTAATCTGAGGATTAACATTTCCCTTTTGTAACAGACTTTGAACTGATTTAAGAAAGTCAGTATTAGTAGCCCCATCTGTCTTTAATAGGGCAACTTTGCTTTCATCTAAGCCTGCATTTTTAAGGATATCTATAATCTGGTTCTTATCAGAAACGCTAAGTGATTGCCAGGCATCTTTGCCAGCCTGAACATCAACTCCTGATTTCAGAGCCTCAGTATTAGAAGCTATTTTGTCCCCTTCTTCTGAAACAGACTTAAGAAGGTTTAAAGCATCATTAACCAAGCTTTCTTTTGCAGCGGATACATTAGTGGCATCAACCGCCTGATTTTCAGATGAAACCTGTCCTACATTAACCTCAGTCTGAGTTACTATGCTTCCATCAGCCCTATTAATTGTTACCCCATCATTATTTGCCGCTGGTAAATCAGCTATATTAACAGAATTTTGTATAGGATTCTCAGTTTTATTAATAACTGCACCATCCGAAGTTAAAGCCTGACCCTGATTTTCAGTTGAGGCTACAGCATTAGCCTCTGAGCCTTCTGGAATAACAGTATCTTCTTTTGTAAAGATATCAATAACATCTTTTAAGAAGGCATAAGCCTCTCCGTCATCTCCACTTCTAATAAGAGAATTAATTGTTTCAGGAATCTGATTTGCCACCTCATTAATTCCATCAGTAACAAATGCATGAAACTCTTTAAATGCCTGAAAATTCGCTACATTATCCTGATTTATATCTATGCCATACTGTTTCATATAAACAAGGTTAGTAGGATCTACTTCAGGATATGAATTAGATAAATGAACCATATCTGCAAGAGATGAAGAATCAACTCTCATACCAAGATTCATCATAGTATTTGTAATAGATATGTTATTCTCCGATATTGGAAGACTGGCATTAGTAAGTGCCTTAATAACTGGAGACTCAGAAGACATATTTGTATATAAAGGACTAAGTGTAATCTGACTTCCAGATGTAGATTTAAGTTCAAAGGTTACAGTCTGACCTTTTGCAAGTTCCATACCGCCTTCAATTTTGGCATCAACCTTTACGCCGCCGCCAAAATCAATAGTAGCTGTATCACCCTTAGAACCAACAACTGTTCCCTCTATAGTTGAACCTGGAACAGCATTCTTTAGTGATGTGTTATTAGAAGTTTCAGGATTTTTTACATAAGTACTATCAGCGCTTCCAGTTCTTTCTGTTCCAGCGCTGTTATATGAATTACTGCTTATGCCACTTCCATATATACCAGAAAATATACTCATGTAAACTTATCCTTATATGTCCCATCTATACATATGACAGCCTATACGAAGTTCTTTATAAATGACCTTCTGTGTATAGGACAAGGTCCATATTTCTTTAGTGCTTCTATATGGGCTGCACTACCATAGCCCTTGTTAGAATCAAATCCATATTCAGGGAAGATCTTGGCATATTCAACCATCATCCTGTCCCTTGTTACCTTAGCAATAATACTTGCTGCGGCAATTGATGCGCTTTTTGCATCACCCTTTATGATAGGTACCTGCTTAATATCCATATCAGGCAGCGTAACAGCGTCATTAAGAAGGAGTGTAGGCTTAACGCTAAGTTTCCCTATTGCTTCCTTCATAGCCTCGTAATCAGCCTGTAAGATGTTTATTTCATCTATTCTTTCAGGTGAGCCATACCCAATAGCTGCGCTTACAGCAGATTCCATGATTTTATCATAAAGCTCTTCACGTTTATTTTCGGTTAATTTCTTAGAATCATTTAGATATAAGAGGTCACAATCTTTAGGAAGTATAACCGCTCCTGCTACAACAGGCCCTGCAAGCGGCCCTCTACCAACCTCATCTATACCGCAGATATATTCGTAGTCGCTATATTCTCTTTCAAAAGAAAACATAACCTTCATACGCTCTTTTTCTTTTTCAATAGCTTCAAGTCTCTTCTTAAGAGTAGCAACCTGCTTTACTACTGAGCTTCTTTCATCACCACTATACTCAGCGATAAATGCCTGATATTCACTTTCTTTAAGATTCTTATACTCAGCTGTTATTTCAGATGTCTTTTTCATTCCTGCGCCTTATTTATGCTTAACAATACCAAACTTATCAAATGGGTATATTCTAAGCCATGCCTTACCAATAATATCTTTTCTCTTAATGTTACCTACATCATACTGAATTCTTGAATCGCTTGAATTATTACGGTTATCACCAAGGACAAAGTATTCATCCTTACCAAGAGTTATGCCATTAACAGCATCTCCTGGATTCTCGATAACTTCTTTACCATAGTGTTCTTCAAGAACATTGCCATTAATATAGATAGTACCGTCATAGTCAATTCTTACTGTTTCACCAGGAAGACCTATGATTCTCTTAATATAGTACTCACCTTTTTTGTACTTATATGGAAATACGATAATATCAAAACGTTTAGGATCTGAGAAAGTATATGTAAGCTTATCAACAATAAGATTATCCCCATCTTCAAGTGTTGGATTCATACTACTTCCATTAACAACAGTTCTTTGTCCTACGAATTTAACCATGCAAAGAGCAAGCAAGAATACTACAAGAAGATATATAGAGTTAATTATTATCTCCTGAAGAATAGTTCTTTTCTTCTTAGGCTTCTTCTTTTTACCCTTACTATCTACTTCTTTAGTTTCACTTTCTTCATTATCAAGTTCCATATATTCAAGTTCGTCGTTGTTCATTATTTTTTCCTTTTTATTTATTTACAGTCTCTATTGTAATATTACCAAACTTACCGCTTCTAAACTCGTCTATTACGATATTAGAAGCCTTAGTATAATCAATCTCGCCGCCTTTGATTAAACAGCCTCTGGCCTTACCAATAGCTTCTAATATAGCAAAATTATCGCTAACTTCTTCTACACCATATCTTTCAGCCAATCTTCCACCGTAATTATTCTTCATAAAATCAATAATATCAGCTGCAAGCTCATCAACATGAAGAATCTCATCGTTAATAGAGCCAATCATAGCTATATGCATACCTACAGTATTATCTTCAAACTTAGGCCATAAGATTCCTGGAGTATCAAGAAGTTCAAGTGTCTGATTAAGTCTTATCCACTGCTTACCCTTTGTTACACCTGGCTTATTACCTGTTTTTGTTGCAGCCTTCTTTGATATAGCATTGATAAATGTTGACTTTCCAACATTTGGAATACCACAAACCATAGCACGAAGAGGTCTGTTCTTAATTCCTCTTTTTCTATCACGCTCGATCTTAGCACTACATGCTTCATTAACAGCCTTCTGAATATCCTTAAGTCCTGTAGACTTTCTAGAATCAATAAGAAGAGCCTGTATATTCTGTGACTTGTAGTACTCAAGCCATTCCTTATTAGCCTTATTATCGGCAAGATCTGACTTATTAAGAAGTATAAGCCTTCCCTTACCCTGAGCCAATTTATCTATATCTGGATTTCTACTAGAAACTGGAATTCTTGCATCAACTATTTCAATAACCAAATCTATAAGCTTAATATCTTCCTGCATAGATCTGATTGCTTTGGTCATATGCCCTGGATACCACTGATAATTCATTATTTAATAAAACCGCCTTTTTTCTCTTTGGTTTTAAGGCTGTACCAAGCCTTACCTATAATATAGTCTCTCTTTACGATACCTATGTTACTGTTTCTTGAGTCTTCGCTATGGTTAATATTATCTCCAAGTACGAAAAACTCATCATCTAGAAGTGTAATACCATTCTTGGCTATACCAGCATCAATAACCTTATCTTTAGCCTTTACATCCTTAGATATTTCTCCATTAACATAGACATAGCCATCCTTTATCAAGACAGTATCTCCTGGTACACCGACAACTCTTTTTACATAGTAATGTGAGTTCTTATTACCATTAGGTGAAAATACTACAACATCCCCTTTTTTAGGTTCTGATAAGAAGTATGAAAACCTGTTGATAAATATCTCCTGACCATTATATAGTGTTGGTTCCATAGATTCACCAACAACACTGGTCTTTACACCAAAGCAGTATATGGATACAAATGCTATAAGCACCATTACTGCTCCCCAGAAAACATACTTGGCAATAGCCCCAATTGTCTTTTTATTTATTTTGCTTTTTTTATCGTAAAAGGATAGCCCCTTATTCTTCCTAGCCATAACCCATACATTATAACATAAAAAAAGAGCAACTCCAAACGAGTTGCTCTTAAAATAAAGCTTTTGAAAATTATTTGATAACTTCCTTAACCTTAGCAGCCTTACCGATACGACCTCTTAAGTAGTTAAGCTTAGCTCTTCTAACCTTACCTGCTCTTACAAGCTCAACCTTCTCAACGTTAGGTGAGTGAAGTGGCCATGTCTTTTCAACGCCTACACCGTTAGAGAACTTTCTAACTGTGAATGTTGTACGGTTGCTACCGTTCTGAATCTTAAGTACTGTACCTTCGAATACCTGGATTCTTTCCTTCTCACCTTCTTTAATCTTGCCGTATACCTTTACAGTATCACCAACATTAAACTCAGGTGCATTTTCCTTAAGCTGTGACTTTTCGATTTCTTCAATAATTGTGCTCATAGTTTCCTCCTGTTTTTCATCGGACGTTCTTAATACTCATATACTTAGCTTTCTAAGTGAACACAATATCTATGTTCTTGTAACAGCGGAACATCTCTTTACTCGCAACGTTAATAATTTATCATATATTGAATATAATAGCAAGAACTTTTTACAGTAAATATAAAGTATTTCTTATATTTAATCGAATGTTATGCTACCATCTTCAAGCATCTGTAAGAAGATATCAACTATCTTAGGATCAAACTGTGTACCAGAATTATCCTTAAGCTCATTAATTATCTGTTCTTTTGAATACTTCTTCTTGTAGCATCTTTCACTGTTCATTACATCAAAAGTATCTGCTACAGCGATTATTCTTGCGCTAAGGGATATCTCCTCTCCCTTAAGACCATTAGGATAACCTTTGCCATCATATCTTTCATGATGCTGCAGTGGACCATCAGTAATATTTTTAATATCAGTAAAACTTGTAAGCATACCAGCACCAATAGTGGTATGACTCTTTATTACGTTATACTCTTCCGGAGTAAGTTTGTCTTCTTTCTTAAGTATATTGTCAGGTATACCTATCTTACCACAGTCATGAACAAGAGCTGTAAAGTAGAAATTACGAATATCTTCAGGCGGAAGTTTCATCCTTTTTGCTATTCTTCTGGTAAAAACAGCAACTCGCTTGGAATGACCTTTTGTAGAATCATCCTTAGCCTCTATAAAATCAACAAGAGTATTAATAGCATGAAGAATAATCTGCTCTTCTCTCGCCTGTCTTCTCTTATGAGATGATGCACGAAGGATAATAAGAATATATATAAGCAGCAGTACTATCCAAGCTTCTGCAATAAACTTAAGTACAAAATACTTCCTAGTCTGTCGCCAGTTTGTATTATAATGAGCCTCAAGCACAAAGCTATCAACACCAACTATCCCCTTAGCCGCAATTACACAACCAAATGGCATCTGTGCCCCTGCCTGAATAAACTGATTATAATCTAGTGGAGTAATCTTTAACGTCGAATCATCAAGAAGCTCATATTCACCATTCCAAGATGAATCAATTTTAATCTTAGAATCAAATTTAAGTACAATCTTCCAGTCAGATAGATTTTTCTTTGAATTATTGTAAAGATTAAAATCATACTGAGCATACGATAATCCAAAATTTACACCATCGTGCCAACTTCCGGAATTGGACATAGTATAATTAAAATCTGATTTTTTATTTTTAGTTACATCAAAATGGTATGTCTTCTCGTTACCAACCTTGCAATCAAGATAAAGCTTATGAAAGCTAAATATTATTGCACCTAGTGAAATAACTAGAATTATACTAAATACAATGTATGGATGTTTTTTCACTAATTTTTGTCCCCTATATATTTCACTCTGTTATCAAATTTAAGAATGAAAATACCTAAAACCATAACAATTATACCAAAGCAAACAAATAGTGTCACATTTATTGGTGTCATTTTAATGTTACTGGTAAACGGCAAAAGTTTAAATATAGCATTTGGATACACGGAAACCACCATTGCAATAGCATTGTTACAAAAATGCATAATCATAGATAGGAATATGGAACCTGTCTTATATACAACATAAGCCATAATTACGCCTAAGAAACCAACTGTTATAAGCTTCAAGGCACTTAGATGGTATGCGCCAAAAAGGATACCAGTCCAGATAATTGCTGTTACTGGTTTAAATTTATTTGATAATGTACCAAATACAAATCCTCTAAATACGATTTCCTCACATATAGCTGGAGTTAAGGCTACAACAGCAATAATAATCCAAAGTGGCTTACCTTCAATTAACATTAATACGTCATTTTCCTGAAGTTTTGCAGTACCCTTCCAGAAAACTTCTATAACATAGGCCATAATAAGCATAATTATAAAGCCGCCAAACCATGTTATTACTGCGCCTATAACAGATAGAGGTCTAGGTGCCTTAATCGAAAACAGTTTCTTATAATCAGCTTTTATATACCAAGAATATAAAGCTATAAATATTACAAACAGCAATTGCTGTATTACTACACCGTAAAGTCCAAATTTAAGTACAAGTATAGTACCTGAATAAATAAGAATAATAAGTATAACAGCAAGTACAAGTGACATATCTCCTACGCCAGGCATCTGACCAGCTGCCATATTACCTCTTCTTTCAAGAAGGCGAAGGTTTCTGCTTCCATCTGAGAAAAGTACACTTTCTATACTAAATAATCTAGACATAATAAGTGTAATAATTACTGTATATGCCACATTAACCAGTATTACGATTAAGAAAAGGTATGGATCAAACTTAAACTGGAATAGCTGAGAAATTAGTAATGATACATTAACAACAGGAATCATAGCACTTGTCATGTTAAATCCTATACCAGGAAGCATACCTGCCATACCCGCCATTAAAAAGACAATCATAATAGGTGATGTTAAGTTCTGTGCCTCCTTAAAACTTCTTGCAAATATACATACAAGAAGGTTAACTGCAGAAGCAAACAGGGCAAATATGGATATTACAAAAAGCATGCCTATAATTGCCGGTATATAAGATGAGAATGAAAATTCTACATTACCTAAGCTGGTACTAAAGGTTGCATAGAAGTATCCTCCAACAATACCAATTGATAAGACATTTAAAAATGCTGAAAGTATAGCAACTGTAGAAGTAGCAAGGAACTT